>Ga0193697_1000085_pt1 | contig 36371 bp, 34 predicted proteins | sample L3m2metaG_FD_145073 | JGI IMG/M metagenome (GOLD analysis project Ga0193697, IMG submission 145073) | Soil microbial communities from a riparian zone of the East river system, Colorado, United States - L3m2 | ecosystem: Environmental > Terrestrial > Soil > Riparian zone | place: USA: East River...
CTGCTATGCGTTCTTCTTCGCGACGGTTTACATTTTCGTTGACGAATTCTTCCCGAAAGATGCGCGAGCGAGTGCCCAGGGATTATTTAACTTAATGATTCTCGGACTGGGACCGCTGGCCGCAAATGTGATCGGCCCCAAGTTGATCAGTGAAACGTTTGCGCGAGACGGCGTGGTGGATTTCAAGAGCCTGTTCCTGATTCCGTGCGCGGCGGCCATTGTCGCTGCGATCGCGCTCGCAGTGTTCTTCAGACCGCCACTCAAAAGGGAACCGGAGATGGCCGGAGTACCCGTCGCCGCGCATTAAGCGACATGAACCGCCGTGCGTTCCTGAAGAACTCGGCTGTTGCGGCGGCGGCAGTTGCGCTAGGTTCGTGCATGACGCAGAGCGGGAGTTCGCGAAAGGAATTATTCAAAATTTCGCTGGCCGAGTGGTCATTCAACCGCGCTCTCTTTGGCAAAAAGCTCGACCATCTCGATTTTCCACTCACGGCCAAACGCGATTACGGAATCGACGCGGTCGAATACGTGAATCAATTCTGGATGGACAAAGCGAAGGACCAGAGCTACCTGGCCGAATTGAAGAAACGCTGCGACGGTGAAGGAGTGCGAAGCGTCTTGATCATGTGCGATGACGAAGGTGATCTGGGGGATGCTGATTCGGCGAAGCGGCGCAAAGCCGTCGAAAACCACTACAAATGGGCGGACGCCGCGAAATTCCTGGGGTGTCATTCGATCCGCGTCAACGCGCAGTCGAGCGGCAGCTATAATGAGCAACTCGAACGTGCCGCCGATGGTTTGAGGCAATTGGCGGAATTCGGGAAGACGCGCGGGCTTAATGTGATTGTGGAGAACCACGGCGGGCTCTCCTCAAACGGTCAGTGGCTCTCGACTGTCATCCGAAAAGTGAACATGCCGAATTGCGGCACGCTGCCGGACTTCGGCAATTTCGACCTTGGCGGCGGCAAGGAATACGACCGCTACAAAGGCGTGACTGAGTTGATGCCGTTTGCCAAAGGGGTCAGCGCTAAATCGCATGACTTCGACGCGCAAGGAAACGAGAGCCACACGGATTACCGGCGCATGATGAGAATCGTGCTCGATGCCGGATATCATGGCTACACGGGAATCGAGTACGAAGGCGAGAAGCTCAGCGAACCCGATGGGGTTCGCGCGACGAAGAAGCTTTTGGAGAAAGTCCGCGCCGAAATATCGGCCGCTTAGAACTTGAGGTTCCACTCGTCCCGCGCATAGCGCGATCTTATGAGAGTGCGAAGCGGTTCGTCCGGCAGTTTGAATGATTTTTTCGCAACCTTCCATTCTTCAGCCAGGGCACATTTCAATTCTGTCGCAGGCGCCCCGATATTGCGCAGGAAGTCAGTGTGACTACGGCTTTTGCGGTACTCTGGCTGACGCGAGGGCAGCCGCAAATAGCGGTCGATCAGCGTCAGGTCGAAGTTAAGCAAAACCGTTCCGTGAAAGAGCAAGTGCGTGCGTTTGCGACGCTGCGAGTTGCCCGAGAACTTTCGCCCTTTGAGCGCCAGATCAGTGTAGCCTTCGACATCACACCGTTCGCCAAGCAGCTTCGAAATTGCCGCGCAATTCCGTTGCATGATGTGGCAATTAGCCGATGTAATGTTTTCCAGTTCGGGTCGGTCGGCAATTCTGAGCGCGAGCGCATAATTCAAACATCCCGGTCCTTGAAGGACCGCTCCGCCGCCCGTACAGCGGCGCAGGATCGGAACGCCATCGCGCTGACACGCCTCCACATTCACCTCCGATTGGACTTTGTTGCCGTAACCAGGGACCACGAAATGCGCCGTGCTTTCCCAGAAGCGCAGGATCTCGTGCGCCGCCCCACCCTCGCAGAGGTCGAGCAACGCCTCGTCGCAGGCGACGTTTTCGGCGGGAGCCGCAAGGCTAAGGTCGAGCCACTGCACGCCTCCAGCTAATCACAGAAATGCTTGCCGCGTAAGTATTTGCGCATGCTTTGAAGCGCTCGGAGAGGGCGATTGCGCCTTGGCAATTTTTTGCGCTCGACTATGTTGTGTAAGTGACTGAGAAGCGCGGAGTAGAGCACGATCGAGAAGCCCAGGGAGATAGAGCACCCGAGGAAAAGCAGCAACCGATTTCGCAGCCAACCGGTGAGACCCGCAAATGGTTTAAGTCGCTGGAATTCGTTCTTGAGTACGTCCTGAAAAATCAGGGCTCAGACGAGGCGCCCTATTTTGTCGATAATCTGATCGATCGCTTGCGAGAGGCTGGCATCCGCGTGCCGCCGACCACGATCACGCCGTATCTCAACACCATTCCCGTCGAGCAACAACCGCAGTATCCCGGCGATTGGCAGATCGAGACCCGCATCAAAAGCCTGATTCGTTGGAACGCGATGGCAATGGTCGTCAACGCCAATCGCAAGCACAATGGCCTTGGCGGACATATTTCCACATTCGCTTCTCTCGCGACCCTCTACGAAGTTGCGCAAAATCATTTCTTCCGGGGCGGTGATGACGATAAACCGGCTGACCTCGTCTTTTTCCAGGGCCATGCAACGCCCGGTAATTATGCGCGGGCATATCTTGAAGGCCGGTTGGATGAGCGCCATCTCCAGAATTTCCGCCAGGAGTTGGCAGAAGGTGGCGGGCTGTCGTCCTATCCACACCCGTACCTGATGCCGGAATTCTGGCAATTTCCCACGGTCTCAATGGGGCTTGGGCCGATCACGTCGATTTTCCAGGCACGCTTCAACCGCTATCTGCAGGCGCGCAAGCTCGTGAAATGGGAACGCGAGCCAAAGATTTGGTGCTTCGTCGGCGACGGGGAGTGTGACGAGCCGGAAAGCCTCGGTCAATTGACGCTTCCGGCGCGCGAGAATCTCGACAATTTGATTTGGGTCGTGAACTGCAATCTGCAGCGCCTCGACGGACCAGTGCGCGGCAACGGCAAAATCATCCAGGAACTCGAGGGCGTGTTCCGCGGCGCTGGTTGGAATGTGATCAAAGTCATTTGGGGTTCTGATTGGGACGAACTGCTCGCCAAAGATACTACCGGACTGCTGGTCAAGCGCATGGAGGAAACCGTCGACGGCGACTTCCAGAAATATTCCGTCTCGCCCGGCAGTTACATTCGGAAACATTTCTTTGGCAAATATCCCGAGTTGTTGAAACTCGTGAATCATCTTACGGACGATCAGTTGCGCAAGATGTACCGCGGCGGTCACGACTCACGCAAAGTTTATGCGGGCTACAAAGCGGCGGTGGAGCATAAGGGTGCGCCAACGGTCATTCTTGCAAAAACGATCAAGGGTTATGGCCTCGGCGAAGCCGGCGAAGGCCGTAACATCACCCACCAGCAAAAAAAGCTGAACGAGAAGGAGCTTCGTGAATTTCGCGCGCGATTCAATATTCCAATCAGCGACGAAGTCATCGCCGAAACGCCCTTCTATCGGCCGTCAAAGGAGAGCCAGGAAATCAAATACTTGCTTGAGCGGCGCAAAGCACTCGGCGGCTTTCTGCCCAAACGCGAAGTCAAGGCCCAGCCCCCCAGCATTCCGCCGCTGTCCGCCTTTGGAGAATTCCTGAAAGGGGGCGGCAAGAGCGAAGTCTCGACCACGATGGCATTCGTGCGCTTATTGAGCACCCTTCTCCGCAACAAGGAGATCGGCAACCGCATCGTGCCGATTATTCCAGATGAAGCGCGGACTTTCGGCATGGACGCATTGTTCCGTGAAATCGGGATCTACTCGCCCAAGGGCCAGCTTTACGAACCTGTCGATCGCGAATCGCTGCTGTATTACCACGAGGCCAAGGACGGCCAGATTCTCGAAGAGGGCATCAATGAGGCGGGCTCGATGTCGTCATTCATCACAGCCGGGACCGCTTATGCGACGCACGGAATCCACATGATTCCGTTTTACATTTATTACTCGATGTTTGGTTTTCAGCGTGTGGGGGACCAGATGTGGCTGGCGGGCGACATCATGGCCAAAGGTTTCCTGCTCGGCGGCACCGCCGGACGCACGACCCTCAACGGTGAAGGCCTGCAACACGAGGACGGCCACAGCTTGTTGTTGGCAAGCACTCTCCCGACACTGCTTACCTACGATCCGGCGTTTGCCTACGAGATCGCCGTCATCATTCAAAACGGAATGAAGCGGATGTATCACGATGGGGAGAACATCTTCTACTACCTGACGCTCTATAATGAAAACTATGCCATGCCCGCGATGCCTGCCGGTGTCGAGGAGGGAATTTTGCACGGATTGTATCGGTTCAAGCCCGGCGCCAAAGCCCAGCACAAAGCGCATATCCTTTCCAGCGGACCGATGGTGCGCTACGCCGTTCAGGCTCAGGGAATTCTCGCCGAAAAGTACGGCGTTTCCGCGGATGTGTGGAGTGTGACGAACTACAAACGGCTGCGCGCGGAAGCGTTGCAGGCCCAGCGATGGAACATGCTTCACCCCACGGAGAAGCCGCGAAAGTCATACCTCGAAGCGACACTCGAAAGCGAAAAAGGCGTCTTCGTCGCCGTATCGGATTACATGAAAACCGTTCCCGACCAGATCGCGCCCTGGATCCCCGGTGGATTAACGACCTTGGGCACCGATGGCTTTGGGCGCAGCGACACACGCGAGAACCTGCGGCGGTTTTTCGAAGTGGACGCTCAATTCATCGTCGTCGCAACCCTCTCCGCGCTCGCGCAAAAAGGGATCATCGAAAAGAAAGTTGTCGCCAAAGCTATCAAAGAGCAGGGCATCAACCCCGAGAAGAGTTTCCCCCACGTGATTTAAGACCCGCGTTTTCACCCCGGCTAAAGTTGGCACGCTTGTTGCCCGACGCCAGGTTGGGGCAACGTGAACACCGCCTTGACGCAACAACACCAAGCTGAAATTCAACGTAACCTGCGCGCCTGGAATTCCAAGCCTCTGTTGCGCGCAGTTTATGACAGCTTTTACGATCGGATTGTCCGATTGATCGATAAATCGCTTTGGGGAGCAATTGTCGAAATTGGCTCTGGGATCGGAAATCTAAAAAGCCGTCTGCCGGAAGCGATTACAACAGACCTCTTTCCCAATCCGTGGCTCGATATGCTATGTGATGGGTATGAGCTTCCTTTTCAGTCCAAAACCGTTTCACACCTGATCCTTTTCGATGTGTTCCATCATTTACGTGCGCCACTTGCCTTTTTCCGTGAGGCAGCCCGCGTTCTTACACCCGGGGGCCGCGTCATATTGTTCGAGCCGTATATCAGCGCCGCTTCTTACCCGATCTATGGCCTGCTTCACCACGAGCCGGTTGCTCTCAAAGAGGAGATCAGCATGGCCGAGACGTTGCCGCGGCCGCGCGATTATTATGCTGCGCAGGGAAATGCCACGCGCCTGTTCTTTAGGGCTGTCTCTGACGTTCAATTGAAGGGGTGGGTAGTTTTCCATCGGCAAGCCTTCGCCAGCTTTGCTTACCTGCTTTCCGGCGGTTTCAGTAAACCTGCCCTTTATCCCCGGCTCTTTCTGCCGATGTGGCAGAAATTAGACGCCTGGCTATCTCGCTGTCCTCGCCTGCTCGCTGGACGCTGCCTCGTAGGATTAACCCCTCACGCTCCGCCATAGTCGCTCGTCCGGTACAGCGGCTGCTTTGGTCCAGTTGGCATGGTCTGCCTTCAAACTGACAAGGTCTCGCTTCAGCCGCACACAGCCACTGCCGGCGGGTTGCAACGCGTATTGCTGTGTTTCTACCGTGCTGTCTCCAGCACCGGTTTGCTTTCCACGCGCCTTGGGCGGCGCGCTTTTGCCCTTGCCTACGACTTTTACAAATCACGGTGGGAAGCCGCCGACGTCACTGCGCTAAAAAAATTTGTGCGCGTGGGCACAACCGTCATTGATGTCGGGGCCAATATTGGCTTTTTCACGCAACGTTTCGCGGAGTGGGTTCGACCGGGTGGCATCGTCATCGCCATCGAACCGGAAGCCCAAAATTTCGCTGGGCTGAATGCGATGCTTTCTCGCCGGGGATTGGTAAATGTCGAGCCCATTCAAGCCGTCGCGGCAGAAGCCCCCGGGACGTTGAAACTCTTCGTGAACCGTCGGCACCCCGCCGATCATCGAATCAGTGACACCGGAACCGAAGTCCGCGCCATAACCCTGGATGGAATTATGGAACAGCATGGATGGCCCAATCTGTCGCTCATAAAAATCGATGTCCAGGGGGCTGAAGAACGAGTCCTTCGGGGAGCGGTTAAGTTACTTGAGCGATCGAAACCCGTCGTTTCGCTCGAAGTTGACGAGGCAGCGCTCTCGGCCATGGGTTCGAGCGCCCACGCTGTGCTGCATATGATGGAGCGACAGGGCTATCATGTCTGCCGGGTTGATCAAGGCAAACTCACCCCGGCCTTGCCGATCAATCACGTTCTAAGTCTTTGTCGATCAGGCACTTACGCCGATTTCATATTTGTCCCCAGGGACTGAACTCGAGTGCTTGGAACCTTGATTGCTGCGCTTACCGCCATGTGCAGCTCTGACTCTTGCCACGCATATCGATGATGAATGATCAAATAACCGAATCTGTCGTCCAAAATCCAGTTAGTGAATGGCTTTCGCCGGGGCGATTTGCGTTGTTGCTTGGTCTGTTAATTTTTGCCGCGTTTCCACAAGTCCTGCTCGGGACACACTCGTTCGCATACCGCGATTACGCGCTGTTTAGTTACCCATTGGCTCATTACTTCCGTGAGAGTTTCTGGCGTGGAGAAGTCCCACTGTGGAACCCCTACAATGAATTCGGCATCCCCTTCCTGGCCCAGTGGGGAACCATGGTTCTTTACCCACCCTCGCTTATTTATCTCGTGTTGCCGCTGCCATGGAGCCTGAGCTTCTTTTGTTTGCTTCACATCGCTTTCGGCGGACTGGGCATGTATTTGCTCGCAGCGAAATGGACCGGTAATCGCCTGGCTGGAGGCGTTGCCGGGCTTGGTTTCGCTTTCAGTGGATTCACGCTGAACTGCCTCATGTGGCCCAACTACACTGCCAGTCTCGCCTGGATGCCATGGGTGATCTACGCCGTTACCCGGGCGTGGACGCAGGGTGGACGGCAGATCATTTGGGCTTCCTTCGCCGGCTCCATGCAAATCCTCTCAGGTACCCCGGAAATAATTCTCTTCACGTGGATTATCCTCGCGGGTCTCTGGCTGTGCACCTCGGTAAAGACCTGGAGCGAAGCCTGGGTTTCGGGCCGGCGTAGCTTTACCATTGTTTTGCTTGTCACCGCGCTCTCGGCTGCGCAGCTATTGCCATTCTTCGAATTGCTCTCCCATTCTCACCGCGACACGAATTTCGATAAGGGACAGTGGCCGGTGCCGCCATGGGGTTGGGCAAATCTCTTTGTGCCGATGTTCAGGGTCTATGCAACCGGATGTGGCGTGCATTTTCAATACAACCAGATGTTCACCTCATCTATTTATTCCGGAATTTTTATCATGCTCCTGGCCGGCTTGGCCCTCTTGTGGTGCCGCGATCGGCGCGTGTGGCTTTTAGTTGGACTGGCAGTGGCAAGTCTCATTCTCTCTATGGGCGAACACGCAGGACCATACCCGGTTTTGCGAAAGGCGTTCCCGCAACTTGGTTTCATGCGATACACCTCCAAATTTGTTATTGTTATGGCGTTGACGTGGCCACTGGCCGCGGCGTTTGGATTCGCCGCGCTCTTCGGCCCACCACAATCCGCGCGATCGCGCCTCCGTATCACGCTTGTTGCCACCATCGGACTTGCGATTCTTGTATCGGCGATTGTCGCGTGGGCACGCGTCGTGCCTTTTCCAGCTGAGGATTGGTCTAAAACCTTTGAAAACGGCGGGGTTAGAATCGCGTTGCTCCTGGCAATCAGCGCTTCGGTCCTGTTTTTGGCTCGTACGCAGACTCTGCAGCGCCAATGGTTGATTCAATGCCTGATATTGCTGTTGTTGTGGTTGGATTACATGAGCCATGTCCCTCAACAAAACCCAACCGTGGACCGCCAGGCTCTAACTGTCGAGATCCCAAGAGAACTTTCGCCATGGCCCGTATTAGGGCAATCGCGTGCAGTACTGTCGATTCGTGCGCACAATGTTTTCGGACACGCCGGCACTTCCAACTTAACCCAAACTCTTCTTTGTCTGCGCAATGGACTCTTCGCCAACGCCAATCTCGTCGAGAAAATCCCGAAGGCTGACGGGTTCTTTGCCCTCTCCATTAAAACTACGAGGGACGTCGAATATCGGTTGTTCGATGCCCAGCAAGAGCTCCGTACCCCTGTCGCTCGATTTATCGGAATGTCCCAACTCACCTGCCCTACCAATCTCATGCGTTGGGAAGCGCGGAGCGGCTACATGCCGGTGCTGACCGCCGGACAACGCCCGGTTTTTTTGAATCAACGCAAAACCCTGAGTGCTTTGTTGGCGACAAATTTCTCTCCGGAATCGGTGGTCTTTCTGCCAGAAGCCGCGCGCAATTGCGTTCGCGCCGTTGCCTCACCCGCTGCAACTGTCCTCTCTTTGAAGATGAGCGAGCATCGCATCGAAGCAAATGTGGAGGCGAGTAATCCGTCGATTGTGGTTATTGCGCAGGCCTTTTACCCGGCGTGGCGGGCTTTCGTTGATGGCTCCCCCCGGCCATTGTGGCGGGCCAATTACGCATTCCAGGCGCTCGAAGTGCCTCCCGGACGTCATCAGATTACAGTCCTCTATATAGATTGGACATACCGCAGTGGCCTTGCGATTTCGCTACTCAGCCTGGCGGCTTGTATTACATTCCATCGCTTTATTCGCGCCCCCGCAACCCGAGTATGAATTATGGGTGCTACTGACCCTCTCTTTGCTAACCTGGACGCCCAGGAACCGGATGCACACTGGTTGACAGGCAAAAGATTCGCGCTGCTCCTCGGGCTTCTGATTTTTGCCGCTTTCCCGGGGGTTGTCATCGGTTTCCAATCCTTTATTTATCGTGACTTCGGCTTGTTCGGTTATCCGATTGCCCACTACTTTCGGGAAAGCTTTTGGCGCGGAGAACTGCCACTCTGGAATCCTTACAGCAATTTCGGCATCCCATTCCTCGCACAGTGGGGCACGATGGTGCTGTATCCGCCTTCATTGATTTATTTACTATTCCCCTTGCCATGGAGTCTCGGGCTGTTCTGCCTGGCTCACCTCTGGTTTGGCGGCCTTGGCATGTATCTGCTCAGTTTTAAATGGACCGGTCATCGTTTGGCAGCGACGATTGCCGCAATCGCCTTTTGTTTTAATGGCCTCACATTGAACTGTTTGATGTGGCCCAATTACACGGCGAGCCTCGCATGGATGCCATGGATCCTTCTTCTTGCCTCGCGGGCCTGGCGCGAAGGCGGTCGCCAGGTCGTCCTGGCCTCAGTTGCTGGCGCGATGCAAATGCTCTCAGGTACACCCGAAGTCATCCTCTTTACGTGGCTCATTGTCCTCGCCCTGTGGTGCTGCGACCACTTCCAGGCGCACGCACCCGTCTGTCGAGGAGCATTGCGCCTCGCATTGACAATCGTTGTGATCGCCGCCCTGGCTTCGCCGCAACTCCTGCCCTTCTTTGAACTGCTGCGCCACTCAGAGCGCCACTCCGGCTTTGCATCCAATTCCGGGTGGGCTGTCCCTTCGTGGGGTTGGGCAAACCTCCTCGTCCCACTCTTTCGAACCCTGATGACGGGAAATGGAGTGCACTTTCAGGAGCAACAGGAACTCACATCGTCGTACTACGCCGGCGTGAGCGTTCTTTTGTTCGTGATCGCGGCAATGCTCTTCAAAGGCAAGCCTCGCGTGTGGATGTTATTCGCCCTGGCCGTCGCAAGTTTCATTCTCGCTATGGGCCAGCACGGCTTGGTTTACCCTTGGGTCCGTAAAGCTATTCCCGCTCTCGGGTTTATGCGCTACCCCGCAAAATTCCTCATTATCGACACCTTCGCATGGCCACTGCTCGCCGGCTTCGGAGTTGCGGCGCTCGCGCGCCACGCGCGTCCCTCACGCTGGCTGGCGGGGACAACAGTCGCCGCCGCCGTATTGATCGCGTCGATAGTCGCTTACGCCAGAATTTTCCCGGGAGCCCACGAGGACTGGTCTCATACGTTACGCAACGGCGTGGAGCGTATCCTCTTTATCCTCCTTATCTTCGGAGCGCTTGCCTTCGCGCTGCGAAATGCGAACTACCGACATATTGTCCTTCTTCTCGTGCCTTTACTGTGCTGGATGGACCTGGTTCGCCATGCTCCCCAGCAAAATCCAACTGTAGATCCGCCAACCCTGACCGTTCGGCTGCCAGCACTGGAGGCAATGAACCCTCGCCCGGAACTCGGGAAATCCCGCGCGCTGCTCTCACTCAAGGCCCTCAAAGAATTCAAGGCGCCGGGAACGACTAATCTCGGGCTGACGTATCTCGTCCTTCGTAGTGGCCTTTACGATAATTGTAACCTGGTAGAGAAACTCCCGAAGGGCGACGGCTTTTTTGCTCTCTATCTCCAGCGCGAGCGCGAGATTCATTTCCGGCTTTTTGAGACAGACGAGAGGCCCCGGCCGCAACTCGCCTGCTTTTTGGGGATCAGTCAAGCGAGCGGGCAAACGAATGTCCTGGCATGGGAGGCGCGCACTAATTTCATGCCCATGGTTACCTCCGGACAAAGACCGGTATTTGCGGATAGAAAGACAATATTGGCGGGGATAATCGAAACCAACTTCTCACCTGAAAGGATCGTTTTTCTGCCGGAAGAAGCGCGTGCTTCCATTTCTGCTATCAATGGAGGAGGCGCAAAGGTGCTCTCGTCAGACATTCGGCCGCATCGTGTCCTTGCAGAGGTGGAGGCGGCTGATCCCTCAATGGTGGTAGTGGCCCAGGCCCTTTACACTCCATGGCGCGCGTTTGTTGATGGCAGTGCCGTTCCGCTTTGGCGGGCTAACCACGCTTTCCAGGCCGTCGAAGTGCCTCCAGGCCGGCATCGCGTCGAATTGCGGTATCGTGACAAGCAATTTCTCCTGGGTCTCGTTATTTCTGGATTGTCAGCGATCAGTTTGGCGGCAGGGTGGTTTGCAAGCGCCGTCTCCAGAAAGCGTACCGGACCTGCCTCAGTTCGAGACAGACCGGCTCTGAGTCCGCTGCGACAGCCTGAGCCAGAAGTGTGTACGTAAGCGCAAAAACGCCCTCCGGGGCCCGAAACAGCACGCCGGGACCCACTGGCATACCCGCTGCTAAAGGGTTCCTCGCGGTCGGTGATTGGCAATTAGTTGAACGAACGCAGAACTCGTAAATCCGCCTTTCACCTTCGTTCACGCCGCGAGAAGAGAGAGAAAGGTAAGACATGAAAATCAACAGTCCTCGCAAGGCGGGGTTTACGCTGGTGGAAATCATGATCGTTGTCGCCATCATCGGCTTGCTGGCGGCCATCGCGATTCCCAACTTCATTAAAGCCCGCGCGATCAGCCAGAAGAACGCTTGTATCGCCAACCTCAAGCAAATTGACGGCGCGATCAACACCTGGGCGTTGGAAAAGCAAAAGGTCAACGGCAATAGCGTTGATACCAGTGAGCTCTACGGCGCGGCGAACTACATCAAGGCCCAGCCGAACTGCCCAGCTGGCGGCACCTACACCCATCATAACGTGGGCGTCCCTATACAGGTTGATTGCTCGCTGAGCGGTAACGAAGGCCACACCCTTCCGTAATACTGTTACACGTCCTTACAAAGGCCCGGGGTTTCCCGGGCCTTTTTATTTTTTGGCGCGCCGGCGAAACTAATCCCTGCACGTGGGGTTTTACCAGTCAGGCAAATTGCCGTTGTGTTTTGGCGCTCATCGGCTATTCTATTGTCCGCCTTGCGTGGTTGCAGCGGTAGAGTTTACAAATCTGTATGTACGCTAAAAGTTCCAGAAGATCCGCCTTTACTCTGGTTGAGATCATGATCGTTGTGGCCATCATCGGTCTGCTGGCCGCTGTTGCCATTCCCAATCTCGTTAAAGCGCGAAAAAGCGCGGCCCGCCAGGCCTGCATCAATAACCTCAGGGCGATCGAGGGCGCCAAGACCACGTGGGCCCTTGATATGAAGAAAAGCGATTCTGACGTTCCAACCGATGCCGACATCTTCGGCTCAGGCAAATACATCGACCCCAAACCTCAGTGCCCGGGTGGGGGTACTTACGATCTTCGTTCCGTCGGCGAGCGGCCTACTTGCAGTGTGCCCGACCACACTATTCAGTAAGCCTGTCCAGGTGTTGGACATTCGTGTCCGGGTTTGGTACTCGCTCGTCGGCTCCACTCGCAGCCCTTCCTTGGATCGGCACCGTTTATCATTTACGCCAATGGCATATCGGCTGCTCGAAGAACGCATAGCGGTCGGATAAAAGGCAATACGTGAACGGTCGTTAGTTTGTTATTATTCATTAACCGCCTTTTATCTTCGTTCACGCCGCTTGTGAAAGGTAGAAGGTAGTGATGAAACTGAAGCGGAGAACCGCCGGCTTTACGCTGGTGGAAATTATGATCGTGGTCGCGATCATCGGCCTGCTGGCCTCGATCGCAATCCCCAACTTTATTCATAGCCGCGAGCTATCGCAGAGAAAAGCGTGCGTCGGCAATCTTCGGCAATTGGAAGGCGCCGTCCAAACCTGGGCTCTGGAGAAGCGCAAATACAACGGGGATCCCATCGACTCAACACAACTGTTTGGGGCAAACAATTACATCAAGAGCCAGCCTCATTGTCCGGGAGGGGGAGGTTACAACTACTTCAATGTTGGCGACCCAGTGCACGTCTCCTGCACGCTGAGCGTCACTGCAGGTCATACCCTGTAAACGGATTCCACCAAAGCGTCCGGCGAATCTTCATTCGACGGGCGCTTTGCTTCCAAGGGACTGCAGCGAGAAAGCCCCGATGGCTTTCGCAACCAAACAACCACACACCCAAGCATCGAAATAGCTGAAATCCAGCCGCCAATGATCAATCCGTTTTCTCTGTAGGCTATAACGACACGATGATCCCCCGCACGCACCTCCAGCCCTTGAAATGCGTAGTTAGCCCGGTAAACAGGCGTCTCTTTGCCATCCACTTCGGCCTTCCAACAATGATAGAATGATTGCGCGAGCACGATCATCGCAGTCTCCTCGGCGCTGACCGTGAACGAGATCCGCTTCGAACTGAAGCTCAGGTTTGCCACCACAGCAGTCGTCGCATTGGTGGCTCGAATGGCGCCACGAATTCAGCGCGCTGGCCCGCCGTAACCAGTGGAAGCGCCGAAGATCGCCTGTTCCACTGAGCTGCATTGCCGCCGGTGACGTGTGTGACTCCGAGAAAATCGAGTATCGGCTGTGATGGTTCAGCAAGGGAATTTGAAGGGTAAAGCGCCTTCTCGAAAGCGTCCTGTTCGCGCAACCGCAGAGTCGAAGAACCGTTCACTTTGGCCACTCTTTCCACGACGTTAAGGTTCGACCATAACGCCAGGCGTTTTCCGATGAAATCATGCAGGGGGTTGCTAACGGTGCTATAGAGTAATTGGCGCTCCGCTTCCGGCGAGATAAATGCCCGTCCCACAGCTGCGCCGTTTCGTTCTTGCCACAAACCGGTCGCAAACCATTGTGTCGATATCGTCGGGTTCTGTTTCTCGGTGTGCGTCAGCGTATCGGCCAGAATTGCGCTGAGCGCGACAAGCGCGCCGACCCTGGCCAGGCGGGTGCCGGCCATGCAAACCGCGACGCCGCAACCTCCCAGCACAACGCAAGCAAGAGTCACGCGGACTAACGCATTGTGCCAAAGGGCCGGCCACCGCTCGAGGGGGAAGGGATACGCGCGCACAAACAAAATAATCAAGCCAGTTAGCACCACGGCGGCGCCCCCGACAGTAAACATTGAAGAAGGTTGTTTGCGACGTACGGCTGGTGCAAGACACGTAATGGCATACGCGCTAAGCAGCGGGAGAACAAATGCCGCCAGCAGGATGAACTTGATGGGGAAACGCGCGAAACCAACAAGCGGAACCGCTCGCTTGACCCAGGCGAAGATGAAGCCACTCTCGCCCAGAGCAAATATCCAACTAAACAGAACCAGCGCTCCCAATGCCCACACGCGCGCCGTGCGTATGCGCCACGCTGCCCACCCTGCGAGCACGAGCACCGCTACGCCCGGATAATAGGAGGTCATGAACGCCTGTTGGTGTTGGAAACATGGCCCTTGGGGGATCTTGTAGGTGTGGAACAATGGCACCAGGAAGTTCGCCCAACCCCATCCCGGCATGGCCCATTTCGACGTAGCGACGTCGCCTGTGCGTTGCGAGTGCGCCAGCAGGTCGAAGAACGGCAGCAACTGCGCCGCCGTCAGACCCGCAATTAACGCGACAACTGCGGCAAGGCGCACTGCCATCCGAAATTCCTTCGGGTTCGCCAGCCACTCCGTAAGCCACAGCGCTCCAATCAGCAGCCATGTGAGCACGACAAGTTCGGGAACGCCTGCGAGCATTTGCAACGCGCCCACGATCGCGGCGATCACCAGCTTGCGTCCGCCCTCGCGCCATGCGCGTTGAGCGCACATCACGACCCATGGCATCCAACCAAGCGCGACGAGGTAGTTCGGCCACGCCACGCACGAAAAGGTTACGCCGTTGAATACGTAGGCGACTCCGGCGAAGGCCGCTGCAAAATCGTGCCGTGTCCATTCCCGCGCTAAAAAGTACATTCCGAGCCCACCAAGAAATAAATGCGCCAGGCAAAAATAGCCCAGCGACCACGGCAGCGGGAACAGGAGATAAATGATCGAGAATGGATACAACGTCATCGTGCCCCATTGCGCTAGAAACGGCGCGCCGCAATTGCTGAGCGGATTCCACAAAGGCAATTCGCCCCTCCAGAAAGCTTCGTGGTGATAAAAAACAAATGGATAGCCGAGCACCCCGTAGTCCCGAAAAAAGAACGAATGTTGACCGAGCATGACCTGGGGAAAGGCCACAAACAGCATCACGCCTAACAGTGCTGGAAAATGCCAGGCGGAGAAGTGTATCGGCTGGGCCGCTGTCGAATCGGCTGAATCGGTCATCCGCAGACTTGCTAAGAAAGAATCATTCCAAAAAGGGCGCGGCCGGGCCATTTAGCTCACTCTTTGGCCTCGCAAGCCGATTGACGATTTGAGATCAATGATGACACCGCCCCTGCCATCAACGGCTTTCGGCAGGGCTGGCTAAGGCATTCACATGAACAAAGTTTAAGAGCTCGCGAGTGAACGCGCGATGGCACGGTCTTGTCTTTTTGCAATTTTTCCGCGCGGAGACCCGAAGAAGTTATTCACGAAGGGGTTTTTGCGGTGCTTTTGCGTTGTGAATAACTTCGCAAAAGTGGGTTACACACGCATGAACATTGATGGAAACAAATGCCGCGTCATCACGCGATGTGAATAAGCGTGTGCATATCAATTTCTTCACGGATTCAGGATTTTTGATATGGTGTTCGCAGTTCATTGAAAGAACGAGTTGGCGGTTGGTGAAAGCGAAAGTTTGCATCAACTGACTCTCAAAGATAATCCCGGGCGACCGGGGAAAGATCGGATCAGGCTGGTTGGTCCGGTCCCTCAAAAACGGAGCTTCGGTTCCGGAGTAAGAGGCAGGATTCACCGGTTCTTCTGGCACGGTCGCACGTGCCACAAGCGACTGAGGAAACGCGCAACAAGCCGCGATGAGAAACCGCGGTGAGTTGAGTGAAGTAGTTCAGGCAGGTTTCGAGCCTGAGCGAATCGCAGTTGCCCCAGAGGGCAAAAGGTTGTTACTGCGCACCAGCACGGACGAGTGGCTCTGGCGGATGTTTCAGGAATGAAACGCCGCCCAATGAAAGACACCGAAAGGTGAAACAAAGGGAGCGCTCGATCCGCGAAGGACACGAGGTCTCGGCAGGACCCGTTAACCTTCCGCATCGCCGGCGACGTCGAAAAAGGCACCGCTGGCCCGTGAGCGAAATGCAACCTGAGAGTGAAGAGGCGAGACCCGTGGCACGGGGCGAACGCACGGCTAAAAGCTGTGGCTGACCTCGCGCTAAGCGGTCAAGACGCGGAATAAAATCATAGATGTGTCTTGACCTGGTTCGCAGGCCGGTGGCGCAACCACCAGTCGAAGCGAGCTGAAAAGCCTCACTCAATAATCGAGTCGCGGTGAACGCGCTCGACGGCCCTGCTACGAGGCCGAAAACTCCGCTTGCCGTGGAGAATAGCGTCGGGAAGCCGGCGGCCCCCGCGAGGGTGAGCGCCTAATGTCGGCATGGGAAAGAGAGCATGGCGAACTCCCATCACCCACTTTCGTGCCCGTTGGTCGCAAGGCTGGCGGGCACGTTTGTTTTTAAACGCGCCAGGTAAACGGGGTTGTCCGGACTTGGGCCTGCTCCTAATTGTTTTCCCTCTTTTCGAACCGCCGACTGACAGGCTAAAGCCTGGACTACAAACGAAGGTCAGGAATTTTTTAACACCATCGCGGTGATGGTGTTGCCGGCGTCGCGGCAGCGGTCGGTCACTTTTTCCACAAGCTCGAACAAATCTTTCAGGAACATGGCCTGGATCGGGTCCTGTTTGCCACTGTAGAGATGACGAAGAATTTCGAGGACCGCTTTGTCGGCATCGCCTTCGACGCTTTGGAGTTTGGCGTTGTGGTCGCGCACGCGGCGCGGATCCATGCCTTTGCGCAAATCCTTGACCATCGCGAGCAGCGCCGCGGTGCCGCTCTCGAGCATTTTTGTCTGGCGCACGAAATCAATGCCCTGAAGGTACTGAGGGGCGAGGAGGATTCGCTCGGCGATTTTCTCAATCGTTTTGGGAATTTTGTAGAGGGAGTTGGACAGCGATTCGATGTCGTCGCGGTCAAGGCTGGTAATCGCGCCCGCGCAAAGCTCTTCGCTGATGCGCGCGTTAATTTCTTTTTCCTGCCGCCGGCTGCCGACAAAGTCGTTGAGCGAGCGCTGCTCGGGCGGCTTCTGGATAAACTTCGCGAGGGCCACGGCGCTTTGCTGGGCCTGCTCGGCGCTGGCTTCAAAGAGCTCGAGAAACTTCTCCTGTCTGCCCAAAAGTTTTTCCAGAGACGCCATATCTGTGCCGGTGTTCGGCGCCGTCACCCAGGACGAATCAAATGCAACCCAACGCCGGTCTGGAGAGAAATGTATGGTGGTTTGGCGCAGGAGCAAGCAGTTCTACACTTCCTGGGCCCGGTCCATGTGGCGCGCCAGGTTCAGGCGTTCGGTCGCGAGCTCGACGAGGTACTGCTTCAAGCCGGCCGGGAGCAAGCTGGTGTTCAAGCCGTATTTCTCGCGCAGGGCGCGCTTGAAAATCTGGACGAGAACCCATTTCAGCAGGCCGCGATTTTCGCGCCGAAAGCGTTCGAGAGCCCGCGTGCCGGGCGCGTCTTCGCCGCAAATTTCGCGAAATGCCGGATTTGTCGCGCAGAGCACCGAGATTTCCTCGGATTCATAAGTGCCGGTCGCGTAGGCATAACTTAAAAGAGTAAGCAGTATGCGCGGACGGAATTTTGGGGTTTGGGCGAGCAATGTTGCCAGTTCTGGGTTCGACCAATCGAGGGTATCGATCTCCTCATCGACCCACCCGTGGAGGGTTGGCGCATCGATCCATTCGGTAAGGTCCCACGGGAGGGAGAACCTCTCATCAGATCGAGCAGCCGTTGAAACAATGGCCATACATGATAATACGGCACATCAAGGCAGGCGCACAACCCGGCTGGAGCTGTATTTGCGCGGCTGTAACCGGTTCGTTGCCACTTTGTCACACAGCAAGGGCTGGTGATGGCTGGGCGTCTTGCGGGCAAAAAAGTGTCCAAACTCCAATCTTTCTCGAACTGCCCTTCGGTTCTGCGAGCTAAACTGTCGCTCGGGCAAGGCAAATTGCGTCAGACTGCCATCAGGTGCAAGGCGGGGTCTTCACCTGCAATGGCGGCCCAGACCAGATTTTCGGGGATTGAATGGCTGCCGGGGAGTCTTACAATGCGCAAAACGTCGAATCGTCTTATGACACGCCAGCAATTGTTGGATCTATATTTCATGGAAGCCCGCGCGAAGCTGATCGATCTCGGCGCATTCATGGATCGGGTCGAGCGGGCGACCGGAGACGAGGATTTTCGTATGAAGGGTTTTCGTACCGCGCTGGCCGAGTTGAACAAAACCGGAACAGACCGGGCGGAGCGCGTGTTACTGGCGCTGAGTGATCTGAGCACTGAGCCCATTGCTGCCGCCACGACTAAAGCCGCGTGCGGCGCCTATCCGGGAACCAAATGACTCTCCACCGTCTCTCAACTGTCAGCTAGCCATGCGCTACATCGAACCACATGGTCACATGGTGAGCCGGGTAACCGACGATTACCTGGATATGATAACGGCCGGTTGCGCGGCGGTGTGTGAGCCGGCGTTCTGGGCCGGGTTCGATCGCAGTTCGGTCAATGGCTTTTACGATTATTTTTGCCAACTCACCGAACACGAACCGAAGCGCGCGGCAAAGTTTGGCCTCGCCCATTACACCTGGCTTTGCATCAACCCAAAAGAGTCTGAGGACGTCGCACTGGCGCAGGATGTTCTGGGGATCATTCCGAAATTCCTCGATCGCCCGAATGTGCTGGGGATCGGTGAGATTGGCCTGAACAAGAATTCGCGCAACGAAATGAAGGTGCTCGAAATGCATGTCGATCTGGCCGCGCGAACCAACCAGTTGATCCTGGTGCACACACCGCATCTGGAAGACAAACTCAAAGGCACGCGGTTGATCGTCGACGTGTTGCGGAGTGACAAACGCATTCAGCCCGAGCGTTGCATCATCGACCACGTCGAGGAACACACAATTAAGATGGTGCTCGACGCGGGGTTTTGGGCGGGCATGACTCTGTATCCCGAATCGAAATGCACCGCCGCGCGGGCCACCGACATGATTGAGATGTACGGGGCAGAGCGCGTGTGGATGAACAGCGCGTGCGATTGGGGAGTGAGCGTGCCGCTGGCGGTGCCTTACGCAGCGCTGGAAATGCGCAAGCGCGGGCACAGCAACGAAGCGGTCGATCGATTGATTTTCCAGAACCCCGCGCGGTTCATGAGCCAGTCCCCGAAATTCAAGGTACCCAAATTCTGAGTGAAACTTTCTCACGGCCTGCACCTGGCCTACTGCACGAACATTCACCGCGGCGAGGCCTGGCCCGAAACATTTGACTCACTCCAGCGATATACACTGGCGGTGCGTGATCGCGTTTGTCCGAGGGCGCCGTATGCCATCGGTCTCCGTCTAAGCGATCAGGCCTCGCGTGAGCTGAGCGATGCGAAGACACTCACGACGTTTCGCCACTGGCTCGACAAAAACAATTGCTACATTTTTACCATCAATGGATTTCCATACGGGCGTTTTCATGGCGCGCGGGTGAAGGAGCAGGTTTACGCGCCGGATTGGACGACACCCGACCGGCTCGATTTCACAAATCGATTATTCGATTTGCTGGCCCAACTCGTGCCGCAAGGAATTGAAGGGAGCGTCAGCACGGTGCCATGCTCGTTTAAGGAATTCATCAAGACCGACGAGCAAGCCAGGGCGATGCGCGAGAATCTCTGGAAATGCGTCGAGCACATCGCGGAGGTCTCAACGCGCAGCGGCAAGCTGCTTCATCTTGGTCTCGAGCCTGAGCCGTTGTGTTATCTCGAAACCAGCGCGGAGACAGTTCTATTCTTTCAACAAATGCGCGGAGATCGCGAATTCGATGATCGCCTTGGCCGACATTTGGGCGTGAATTACGACACCTGCCACCTCGCGGTTGAATTTGAAGAAGCGAACCATGCCATCACACAGTTTCGGCAGAATAACATTCGTATCAGCAAGATTCACCTCAGCTCGGCTCTGCGCGTGCGCCCCACGCCGGAAGCCCGCCGTGCCCTGGCCGCTTTTGCGGACGATGTTTATTTCCACCAGGTGGTCGAGCGCGGAGCGGATTCCAGGCTGCGGCGCTATCGCGATCTGGACGTCGCGCTGAACTCGGCCGACGCCGGCGATGGCCGCGAATGGCGAATCCATTTTCACATTCCGCTGCACAGTCCGGCCACCCCGCTCTTCAACAATACCTCCGACCACATTCCCGGCGTGCTGCAGGAACTAAAGGAACGCCCGAATCTGTGCCATCATCTCGAGATGGAGACTTACACGTGGGAAGTGCTCCCGCCCGAGTTGAAGAACCGCAGCGTCATCGATCAATTAGCCGCCGAATACGAATGGACGTTAAAGCAGTTGGCGCGGTTTGGCTTCGACCGGCTCAATTGACGGCAAGGCATGGCGCGGCAAGGGATCACCGGGTATTTGCGCACGCTGCTCGTGCTCGGGCGCGTCTCGAACCTTCCCACAGTCTGGTCGAATTGTCTGGCGGGGTGGATCTTGGGCGGCGCCGGACCCGTAGATCGTCTCGCGCTCGTAGGCGCCGGAGCGACTTTGCTCTACCTGGCCGGCATGTATTTTAACGACGCGTTTGACGCGTCGTTCGACCGGCAGCATCGCCCGGAACGGCCAATTCCCTCGGGAGCCATCAGCGGCACTGCGGTTTGGCAATGGGCTTTGGTCTGGTTTTCCGCCGGGCTGGCGTGTCTGTGGCCGCTCGGCACCGTGCCTGCAATCCTCGGAACGCTCCTGGCCGCAAGCATTTTCGTTTACGACGCCATCCACAAAATCTTTGCCTTCTCGCCGGTGCTGATGGCCGGTTGCAGGTTCTTTCTCGTGCTGCTGGCGGCATCGGTCGGCAACGAAGGGGTCACTGGGCTTGCGACGTGGAGCGCCCTCGCGCTCGCGGCCTACATGATTGGACTGAGCTTCATCGCCCAACGCGAGAGCACGCACATGGCCCTGCGTTATTGGCCGGTGCTGCTGTTGCTGACGCCGTTGATCCTCGCGGCAATCATCGACACGGGCCCGTTTCAAACTGTGGGTATCGTTCTGTCGGTGATGCTGATCGTATGGATTTTTCGTTCGATGCGATTCGCTTTTGGGCCCGGTCAACGCAATATTGGTCGAGCCGTTTCAAGTCTGCTTGCCGGCATCGTCCTGGTGGATGCGCTGGCCGTCGTTCCTGGCGCAACGTGGTCGGCGATTGTCTTTGCGACGTTTTTCCTGCTCGCGCTGATCTTCCAGCAATTCGTCCCGGCAACATGAGCGAACGCGGTCAACGAACTTGCGCAACGAGGATTGGCTGCTAAGTTACTCATCCTGCGGAAGCCAAAGCTTCGATTGTGCCGATGTGGCGGAATTGGCAGACGCGCTAGACTCAAAATCTGGTACTCGCAAGAGTGTGTGGGTTCGACCCCCTCCATCGGCACCACTTACGGCTATTGCTTCTCGTATTCGCCCTTTCCGAGGCGTTTCAAAACCGTAAACCCTGCCTTTTTTGCGTCCGAGACTGAAACCGGCTTTAGTTTCACCGGCGAATTAAATGCGGAAATGACCTTGCGCACCGGCTTCTTGCACGCCGGACATTTCGTTAACTCTGGCGCGCTGAGCGGACGCCGAAGCGTAAACTTGCCGCCGCAGACACTGCAGTCTCCCTCACACAGTTCGTATTCGTAAAACGGCATACTGCAACGACAGCACTCATTCTACGCGAACCAACCGGCGGTTTGTCAACTGGGATGACGAGAGATTTGGCCGGGCCTCACCTGCTACGAAGCCAGGCAGCCCTGGAAGCCGGCCCGCAATGCACCGTCATCGAGTTCGCGGCCAATGAAGATCAGTTGGCTGATGCGCTTCTCGCCGGGGTTCCAAAACCGGTCCGGTTTCGCATCAAACATCATCTGCACGCCTTGAAACACAACGCGCTTCGCCTGGCCCTTCAGGTGCAGAATGCCTTTGCTGCGATAAATGTTCGGACCCATCGTGCGAATGACTTCGGTAAGCCACGCTTCAACCTTCTTCAGATCGAGCGGTCGTTCCTCGACCAGAAAAAGGGATTTGACGCGCTCATCATGACGGGCATGATCGTGCTCGTGGTGATCATGGTCTTCATGGTGGTGCGTGTGGTCGTGGTCATGATGTTCATGCGACTCTTCGGCTGGCTCCTCTGGCATCGCAAAGCTTCCACCTAATTCCCGCGCTTTGATGTTCAGTATGCGCGCGAGGTCAATCTGCGCCTGCTGCGTGCGATGAATCTGCGCCAGCGCGTTGATCTTCTTCAGACGGGACTCAATATGCTCCAGTTCGGCTGGCCCAACGAGAGCGGCCTTGTTCAGCAACACCACATCCGCGAAAGCGATTTGCGCCGTCGCTTCGGGTGCGTCGCTCAATTCCTTTTCGATGTGCTGGGCATCGACCACCGTGATAATCCCGTCGAGGCGCAGCCGATCTGACAATTCACCGGAACGAAACGTCTGCACGATCGGCCCGGGATCAGCCAGTCCCGTCGTTTCGACGAGCACATAATCGAAACGCTTTTGGCGGTTCAGCAAACCCGAGAGGCTCTTGATCAGATCGCCCCGCATCCGGCAGCAGAGGCAGCCGTTGTTCAGCTCCAGGATTTCCTCATCCACGCCGACCACTAACTGGCTGTCGATGCTGATCGCACCGAATTCGTTGATGATGACCGCGCACTTGTAGCCGTGCCGCTGGGAAAGAATATAATTGAGCAGCGTCGTTTTGCCGGCGCCAAGGAATCCGGTCAATACCGTTACCGGAATCATCTCTTTGGATGTCATGCTACCTAATTTGACACAACTGCCCGCAGAAAAAGAGAAGATTTTTACCGATTGTGAATTGAACCTTGCTCGCCTTCGGCAATTGGCCTACTGCTAAGGCCAGCGAAAAATATGGCACCGATTCTGGACAACAAACTTGGGATCGTTTTTGGCGTGGCGAACAAACGCTCCATCGCGTGGGCGATCGCCCAGGCATGGCATCGCGCCGGCGCGAAGCTTGCCTTCACCTACCAGGGCGAACGCCTCAAAGAAAATGTAGAAGAGCTCGCCGGCACCTTCGGGTCGGACACGCTGCTTATCCCATGCGACGTCACCAAAGATGAGGAAATCGCCCGCGTCTTCAATGAAATCGGACAGAAGTTCGGCAAATTGCACCTGCTCCTGCATTCCGTTGCCTTCGCCCCGAAGGAGGCCCTCGAAGGCGAGTTTGTGAACACCAGCCGCGAGGCGTTTCGTGTGGCGCATGACGTGAGCGCGTATTCGCTCGTCGCCCTGGCCCGCGCCGCTGCGCCCCTGATGACCGACGGCGGCAGCATTGTGGCCATGACCTACTACGGCGCCGAGAAAGTTGTGCCCCATTATAATGTGATGGGCGTCGCCAAAGCGGCCCTCGAGGCCTCCACCCGTTATCTCGCCTACGATCTCGGCCCGAAGAAGATTCGCGTGAACTGCATCAGCGCCGGGCCCGTGAACACTTTGGCGGCGCGCGGCATCGCCGGGTTCACCGATATGCTCAAGCACTACGAGGCCCATGCGCCCTTGAAGCGAAATGTTCTGCCGGAAGAGCTTGGCGCAACCGGGGCCTTTCTTGCCAGCGACGGCGCCGCCGCCATTACCGGCCAGGTTATCTACGTCGATTGCGGCTACCAGGTCATGGGCATGTAACCCAAGCGAAAGTGTCCTCTTTATGGACACACGGCAGCCTCTTTCACTCCCGTTATAATTCCTCCCGTCGCAATTTTCGGGCAGGAATTCCGCCACCTCTTACAAGTGGAATTCTTTCTGCTAAACGGAGCGTCGGTTCAAGATATGAAACGCAGCAAGCATTCAAAAGTGGCCGCGACTGACGAAGCGGCCGAGCAGCTTTTGTGGGATTGCCTCAAAGAGATCCCTTTTCTCCACGTAAGCAAAGTCGAACAGCGGCTCATTGCCGCTCCCGGACGGCCCGAAATTACCGCGCGCGTCCGGGTCGGTGAGAACGAAAGACTTATACTGGCCGAAGTGAAGCCGAACGGCCAAACGCGGCTTGTTCGCGAAGCCATCGCCGACGTCGTCAAATACCGCCGCACCTACGCCGACGCGTACGGCATTGTGATTGTGCCGCTGATCAGCCCGGACGCGGCGCGTGTCTGCCTTCAGGAAGGCGTCGGCTACCTCGACTACGCCGGCAATTGCCTGCTCAGCTTCGATTCAGTCTTTGTTCACAAGACCGGCCGAGTCACGGAATCCAACCGCCGCAAGCGTTCGCGCTCGTGGTACTCGCCGCGGGCCGAGCGCGTCGTGCGCACCCTCTTGCTGCACCCGAACCGTTCGTGGCGCCTTCGCGATCTGGCCAACGAAGCCCTCGTCACGCCCAATCAGGCGCTGCACATCAAAGAACATCTCGGGCACTTGAATTGGCTGGAGAACACCAAAGAGGGTTTCCGCCTGGGCCGGCCCGACCTGCTGCTCGACGAATGGACCCAGAATTATGAGCGTGAGCGGAGCACCGAGCATCGTTTCAAATCGTCCAGGGGTCTACTTGAACTCGAGACCGGCCTCGCGGGGATTTGCTCCGAACACATTATTCCCTACGCGCTGATGGGTTATTCGGCGGGGATGCGTTTCGATCCGATGCTCAAACACAATCGCCTCTCCGCCTACATCGTCGCTGACATGGCCAAAGTCGTGACGGCACTGGACCTTACCGAATCCGAAAATGGCAACGTGAGCTTTTGGCTTCCGTATGATGAATGCGTGTTGCGCGGATTTGCAGAAATCGGCGGCATCAAGGTCACCTCGCCCATCCAAACGTATCTCGACCTGATGCACGACGAGGGTGAGAGAGTCGCGAACGGGATTTGGGAAAAATATGTGCGCGATCAATGGATCCCGCCAACCCTCGCCGACGCGGCGTAGTTTTACAGGACTTCACGATTTCGGCCACGTCTTGGACTGCGCCTGTCCTCTGGCGCTTTGGAAGGCTCTCACGAATTCCGCCACGTCAAGGGCTGGGCTTGCTCTCCGCCGCTTTGGAATTACCCGGCGCCGCCTTCCCGTCCGGCTTGACGATAGCGATCACCACTGTGTCCGGCGTGAGATACTTCTGCGCAACAGTCCTGGTTTGGGCGAGGGTCACCGCCTCATATTTCTTGTCCTCAATGTCCGTGTGCGCATAACCAAGGCCGTAAACCTCGTCGAGCGCGGAATTCATCGCGAAGGCACCAAGGTCCTGGCGCGCAATTTTCTTTTGGCCGATCACTTTGGCCTTGGCGCGTTTAAGTTCCTCCTCCGTTAAACCTTCCGCGCGCAGAGCCTCCGCTTCCTTCAGCAATTCGCTTTCAACGAGCGCGACTTTTTCCGGCTCTGTGCCGACGTAGAAGGCGAAGAATCCGGGAACGAGCCCCAGGAAATTTTGCGCACCGACATAGTAAGCCAGCCCAAGCTTTTCGCGAATGCGCACGAAGACGCGTGACCCAAGATCGCTGCAGGCTTCCTGGATCAACTCCAGCGCATACCGATCGTCGTCGTAGAGCGTCGCGCCGGGATAACCGATCACCATCACCGCCTGCTTTTTGTCACGGGCTTCAACAAGGCGCTTCACTTCCTTGTTGCGCTGCGTCAATGCTTTCGTATTGATGCGCTCCCCCCCCCTGGCCCACGCGCCAAAGTGTTTGTCCACGGCCCCGCGCACGGCCGGCGCCTGCACGTCGCCGAACACTGCGATCACGCAATTGTTTGGCCGGAGGAAGCCATCATGGAACTTCTTCAGGTCCGCGACCTTGATGCCTGGCACGCTAGTCTCGGTGCCGTTGGTGTGCAGCCCGTAGCCGATCTCGCCGAACAACCCGCGTCGCATCATCCGGCTGGCCGTCGGCAGCAACTCATCTTTTTGCGCCTTGATCGCGGCAAGTTGAATCTGGCGTTCGCGTTCGAGAGGGGCGGCCGGGAACGTCGGCCGCAAAACCACGTCGGCGACGAGATCGAGTCCCGTCGAGAAATCGCTGCTCAAGACCTCCACGTTCACGCCGAGACTGTTGTTGCCGCTGTAACTTTCGATGCTTCCGCCCAGCGACTCAATTTCCGTGGCAATCTGCTCGGCGCTGCGCGTCGATGTGCCTTTGAGCAACATCTTGGCCGTGAGCAAACTTACCCCGTTGTTCTGAGTCGCCTCGGCGAGCACGCCGCCCTGGAACACGGCGCGAAATTCCACGAACGGCAAGCGATGATCTTCCTTCACCAGCAATCGCAAGCCGTTGGGGAATTCAAACTTCTGCACCGGCGTGTCGACGATTTGGTCTTTCGTCTCTGCTCCCTTTGGAGCGGTGCCCGTCGGCAACAAGGCATACAAGGTGCGATTCTCGGTCGAGAGGTATTCGCGCGCGACACGCTGCAAATCCGCCGGCGTGGCGCGCTTGACCGCTTCGAGATAGCGCGCCGAGAAATTCAAATCGCTCGCCGCCATCCAACTGCCACCGAGGTCCTGCGCCTGCCCCTGCATGGTTTTTCGGCTGGCGAGTGTCGCGGCCGTAAACTGCTTGACCGCTTTGCCGAGCTCCTCGCCTGTGACGAGGTTCGTCTTCATCTTCTCCACTTCAGCGAGCATGGCCTCGCGCGCGGCGTTAAACTTGTCCGGGTCAACGACCGCGCTCATCCCGAACAATCCCCGGTTGCCCGGGCTGTATGTCCACGCGTCAACCGAATTGACGACGCCCTGCTTTTCGCGCACCTCCTGGAACAGCCGCGAGCTGCGCCCGCTTCCAAGGAGCGTCGCGAGAATATCGAGCAACGGCACATCCGGATGGCGCAAATCCGGGATGTGCCAGCTGAAATGGAAATGTCCCAGCTCGATCGGCGCTTCCTCGACCACTTCACGCGCCGCCACCTGCTTGGGCTCTTCGGGCAGCACCTCCGGCGGCATTGGCCGTGTCTTCGCCTTTGCAAACGCGGTGCGGATTTGCTCCTCGACGTCTTTCGCCTTCACGTCGCCCACGACGACAAAGAACAGATTATTCGGCGCGTATTTCTCGCGGTAATACGCAAACACATCGTCGCGCTGGACCTCGTTGTAAATGTCCGGGTAACCGATGATCGTGAAGCGATACGGGCTCTTCGTGTAAGCCGTCTCGAACAGCCTCCGCGCCGAACGCTGGCCCGGATCGTCCTGGTTCATGTCCATCTCGCGGAGGATCACCTGTTTTTCCTTGACCATCTCGTCGGCGGGCAACGTTGCGTTCTGCGCGATGTCGCACAGGATGTCGATTGCCACTTTGCCGCCGGTATTTGGCACATTGATCCAATAAACCGTGCGGTCGAACGACGTATACGCATTCATGTAACCGCCTGCGTCCTGCACCTCCTGGTCGATCTTTCCCGCCTCGCGCGTCGTCGTGCCCTTGAAAAGCATGTGTTCGAGCACATGCGAGAGGCCCGCCCCGAGCCATTTGCTTTCGTTGATGCTGCCGGCTTTGCACCACGCCTGCGCCGAAACGACCGGCGCGCTGTGATCTTCGCGGATGATGAGCGTGAGCCCGTTCTCCAGCGTAATGAATTGCACGCCGGGCGGTATGGCCGGAATCGCTGTCACATTCGTTTCAGCGTAGCTGGTCGGTATCAGGCTGGCGCTCATAAACAATACAAGAAAGCATAACCGCAATAATTTCATAGCCCCCTTTGATTCAGGCTTGAGGCTTCGGTTCGAGCAAATCCTGGGCAATTTTCGAGCTCGAAACGCAAAATGGCTGGCGAAGAGCCTCGAAAAAGTCGTAACCACCGGCGAAATCCTCCCGGCTGTCGGTATCGGTTTTGGCGAGCAAACTGTGCTCGATCATGATGAAAACGATCTCGCCCCAGTCTTCGCAACGGCGCACCCCCCACTCATCCAGCACCATCATCGCCATTGGCCCGAACTGCTGCAGCGCGTACTCGCGCAATCCAGCCAGCAACTCCTGCCCGGTCACGTGCTGGATCACGTCTTTGCCGTCCTTGCCGAGCTTCTTGTGCGTATGATCGAGCCCTTCGCGCAGGAACAGATAAGCGTTGCGGTGATAGCGCGAATCACTTTGCAGGATGCGTTCGAGAGTTTCTTCGAAATTGATAGCTTGCATGTGCCTCAACGAGCCTCGACGCGCGACACCTGCGCGGCTGGATGTGTCATTCGCCAATACCTCACGCCCAGCCCGGTCAGAAACAGCAACACGCCAATCGCAAGCAGCGTTTGTTGTTGTCGTGTCAGATTCATTTTCAGGCCACCGTGAACGCGGCAGATATTTGCCTCAATTCGGCTCACGGGACAATCATATTCTGCCGCTTTTTGCCGCCGTGCTCAGCATCGTTCCGCTGCAGGACCGACGCGCTGAATCAGCAATCCTGACCTGCCTGCGTAAGGGGTCCTTACCCGGGTGGAACGATGCTGAGCTTTCGGAGAACTTACAATCATAGACCGAACTAATGAACGCTGGACTGCCAATTCTTTTGGTGGAGGACAATTCCGATGATGTCCTTCTCTTTAGACATGCGCTCAGCAGGGCCAGACGGCCTCATCCGCTCTACGTCGTGCACGACGGCCAGGCCGCCATCGACTATTTGAGTGGTGCCGGCGAATACAAGGATCGCAATCTCTTCCCGTTGCCCGAACTTATCATGCTCGACTTGAAGATGCCTCGGCTCGGCGGTTTCGAAGTGCTCAAATGGATACGCGGCGAGGGCGCAGCCCGGCTCATCCCGGTCATAATTCTCTCCTCTTCGGCTCTGGCGGATGACGTCAATCGTGCCTATGAACTGGCCGCAAATGCCTACATGGTCAAGCCAACCACGGCTGAGGCCCTCGAACGTCTCATCCAAACTGTTTCTGACTTCTGGTATGCCGGCGAAAAGCCCCTTTCGCCGGAACAACCGGCCTCGCCAAAGCCATCGTAGAAAATAACAGCAACTTCGGCTCTCTGATCGACACCGCTCAATCCGTCACGCCGCCCTTGCCGGTCGCACGGAGGTGTTTTCCGCCGCAGTAGTGGGGACTTAACCCACGTTACGAGACTCCAAAATCTCATACCGTGATCATTGCGCGGACACCTTTGCCAGGTCGCGCGGGGTGCGCTGGTGGGACGCGTTATATGCCAAGCCGTTCTGGCCCTGTCATTCTCATTGCCGAAGACGACGAAGATGACGTCTTCATGCTCCAACGTGCCCTCGAACAAACGACGCCGAGTGTCCCCTTTTACGTCGTCGCAAATGGCGAGCAAGCTATTGCTTACCTTAAAGGCACAGGCCAATTCGCCAACCGCGTGGATTATCCACTCCCCGATCTTCTCCTTTTGGATTTGAAGATGCCGCGCAATGACGGCTTCGAAGTCCTCGAATGGCTTCGCGCGCATCCCGATCTTGCTGCGATCCGCGTCGTCGTTTTGACCAGTTCTGAGGACACTCGCAGTATTGACCGTGCTTATCGCCTCGGCGCTGCTTCCGTCTTTGTTAAGCCGGTCAATTTCAATCAACTCCGTGACGGCATCTCCGCGATGATTAACTATTGGCGAAGCAATCAGCTCCGCAGAAATCCTCGTGATAGCAACGGTTCCGGGCTCCGCAACGACGCTTCATCGATCTAAAGCGGGATCGAGACTTTGAAAGCGGCACCCCTCATTCACTTTCTCGCCCGCAAAATTGAACCCACCGCGTCAGCAACACGCATGCCACGCGATCTTTTTAACGCAAAAATAGTGAGATTTATTTCATGGGGGTTACCCAATACTCGTCCAACCCCGTTTTGTAAAATTTCCCGCGTATGAACACGAAAACCAATGAAATCGTAACAGTCCCGATTCAATCGGGACCCGCTTCACTTCAACCGGAAATCCTGAATCCTCAATTGGAACTGCCTTTGGAGACCTGGGTCACTGCCAAAACTGTCCTCGCACACTTTGGCATGTCCGAACGCACCTTGCGTCACTACGTCAACGATCTCAAAATGCCCCACCACCGCATTGGCATTCGCCAGATGCGCTTCAAATTCTCTGAAGTCCAGGCCTTTCTTGAGCAGCTCCATGCGAACCGCTTTGCTGCCACCGGACGCGCCAACGCCTTGCGCGAAGCCCGCAAGCGCCTCGTCCTCATCCCAATCCTGAACGGCCTTGAAATCCTCGCGCACCCCTTGACCCCGAACGGGTCGACCAACTTAGCCCGGGGCAACGCCCTGGGACCAAACGCCACGAATTCATTCGCCCTGAAAGGGCAATCCAACCCTGTGCTCTCTCCGAAATGCAAACCCGGCCGCAAACCGAAAACCTCGGATGCTAGAACATGCAAACACAAATTCATCACTCGCCTCCACACCCGCACCTGCTCCAGGTGCGGCCTCACCCAGCATAAGGACTCGTCTATCGGCAATTGGATCGAATCGACATGAGAAGTTCAAATGCTCCAGTGTCGTCGGAGTCTGTTCATTTTTCGCCACCATATTGTTTGCGGATGCGATCTTCATTCTCCTTTGGCAGCTTCTCTAGGAATTCTTGACCAGGGATGAGAAACCGGAGCGCTTTGCTCGTAAGATTAAACTCACCGACAAATTGGCGCATCCCGATGTAAAGCTTCTGCTCATCAAGGTCCAGTATGGAGGAGCCTGGGTAGAAATCGCCCCACCTTGCGTCTCCAAGCAAGGTGTCAACCTTATGATCAGGGCCGACGGCGACCAGCGAGTCCGAAAGCGTAATCAGCAGGCTTTCGTCCTTTCGCACCGACACGGCGTAGGGCGCAAATGGTAGTTTCACCACCGAAATCGCGTGCCATCGGCCACTAGTGCGTGCAATGCGAATCAAAGAACCCCGCGAGATGCCCAGGTGAGCCAAACCTTCAATCGCGTGAACTCCGTTCGACAGGTTAAGAAAATCGACGACCTGATGGTTTGAGATTTTGCAATTCTCTTTCCCGTTGCTGCTAAACCAATATAGTGCCGCGCCAAACTCGCCTTGGTTGAAGCCAACTAACCAGCCGTCATCTACTTCCGCGAAAGCCGTTGCCTTGCGAAAACGTCCCGCCTTTGCGGCAAACTTTGGCTGAATCTTTGGTTTTTCGAATCCCTCGCCAGTGAGTTGGGCATGCACTCGGCCGTCTACTTGAAAGACTCGCCATTCAAACCTAGAGCGATTGGCCGCGTAATTCCACACCCAAAAGGAACCTTGATCGTTCGTCGATGGCTGAACAACTTCCTGCCACTTCGAGACATCGCTTTTATAGCTCGGCTCCGCTGCACCCGCAGCAGCCGCGACGACAATTCCGACCATTAGCGCAACCAGCTTCATGTGCTCTCGCCTATTGTTGAGGCGGTGTTTCATCTAACACAACATTCCAAACTTCGTCCATTTTGGCTCTGGTCGCTTCGTAATCGCCCTTTGAAAAACAGTCATACAGTTCCTTTTTCTTCATGTCGCTTACCTTCCCGACATACTCATCAATCGTCTGGATTGCGAGTTTCATCCTCGGGCTGCCGTGGGCTCTCACAATTCGGCTCCCGCCTATGTTATACCCGTCTCCTTTGTAGGACACCCATTGGTGCCGGAACTCGGCGGGATACTTCTCACGAATAAACCTTTCCAGGCTGGATTGTGTGTACCAACGTTCCTTTTTCACTACCCAAAACGACTCTCGATAGCCTTTGCGCGAACCTGTGTTCTCGCAGACAAATGCCATGTCCCGCGAAACGACGAGAACTCGTAGAACTAAAGTCGCGACTAAAATAATCCACAGTCCCAGCGCTAACCACGAAAGCTGCTTGGGAATTCTCATTTGCTCGATTCATCATACCTCCACCTCTTCAACTTTCAATCTCGCCTCTCCTGTCGATTTCTTCTCCTGATATTCTCCCCATGCACCTATTCGTGAAATTCGTGTCTGTTCGTGGTTCCCAGGAAATTGTCCACAGCTATTTTTGCACCTCCCTGCGCCTCTCTGCCGGTCAGGAGGTGCAGGGAGGTGCAATTCGCCCGATCCACCAAAAACCGCCTCCATAGTTAGATCGTTGAGAAGAATGATCTCAACACGACGGGCCCGAACACATCCCGCCTTGCGACAAGCCGTTCTTGCCGCAATCAAAAATCAAAAATTGATATGTATACCACAGACACCCGTTCCCGTTTCATCGAACTCCGCGGCCGCGGATTGAGCTACGACAAGATCTCCCGCCACCTCGGCGTCGCCAAATCCACGTTAGTCGCCTGGAACCGGCTTTATACCCCGGCAATCCAGGAACTCCGCCATCGCAACCTTCACCCCACCTCCAATTACGGAGCAAACGAAACCTATTGGCATCCCATGCATGCCGCTCGCACCCCCCGACGCAAGCGATCACACGTCACCACCCGGTCTCCGCGCCTCTGCCTCTCCGCGGTGAAATTCTGTGCGCGCCGTCTTTTGCGTTCGCTCTTTTTCCGCACGGTCATCCGCTGGGCTGTCTTCAAACACTAACTCAGCACTCAACTCTCAACTCTCAACCATGAACTGACAGATGAGCTACCGAGATGAACTTACTGGTCTGCGCTCGTTTTCAACATCCGTTCCGCCGCGGCACGGACGCGCTGGACCACTTCCGGAGGTTGCTTGACGACTGCATGACCGCCCCAGCCAAGCACCCAGCGCTCGATCTCCTTGAGGCTCGAAAGCTTGAGGCGCAACTCGACACCGCCGTCGCGCAATGGGCGCAACTTTTGCGAACTGTGCCAGCGCTTCTCGCGGACATAATCGGCGACTTCCTTGTCGAACTGGATGACCACATCGTAGTGACCTTCCGGCGAATGCACGCCAAAGCTGCCGCTGAGCGCGCTATCGACGGAAAAGTTCTGCGGGCGCTCAAATTTTTTTCCGGTCAGCCGCGCGGATTGGATGCGCGAAGGCACAAACGTGCGCAGGTCGTTGCGCAAATGGTCGTAGGCAAACAGGAACCATTCGCCGTTGATGTTCGCGAGGTGATAAGGATCAATGATGCGTTCCTCAGGCCGCGAAGTTCCAGGCTTGCGATACATCATTCGCACCTGTTGCCGGCCGGCTGTGGCCTTTGCGAGCGTATCGAAGATCCTCAAGTTGACGATCGGTTCGGCGCTGGTGCGAAACGATACGCTTTGATCGAGATCGCGCAGGCTCAGCGAGACGGTTTCAGGCAGCGACGCCGCCATCTTTTTGAACGCGCTCACGAGCGGCTTCTCGAACGTTGTGCCCCGATATTGTTGCACCGCCTTTTCCGCGACAAGCATCGCGAACAATTCGCCTTCTGTGAGCAGCAGCGTGGGGAAGGTCCGCACCGGGGACGTGTAATAATAACCAAATTTCAGGTCATGATATTTCAGCGGCAGCCGCAGCCGGTCGCGCATGAAGATGAAGTCGCGATGAATCGATTTCGCGCTGACCTCCAGGTCGCGTCCGAGCGTGTTCGCGTTGGGATATCTGCCCGACTGGATCGCCCTGTGAATATGAAGAATCCGCTCAATGGCGGGCCGCGACAGCGGATGAATGGCGGCGGAACGCCTGCGTTTGACAGCGCTGAACGGAGGTGCTCAGCGAGCGCGCGAGCAAACAATTGTCCCGGCGCTGCAGGAGTGTCGAGGTAGCCGTAGGTAAGACACGACCCCAACAACGGAAAATCTTTGCGCGTGGAGGAACCGGCGTCGCCCATCCCGATGACACAGAGTGGAACGGGCCAGCCCTGGCGCAAGAGACGTTCCAGCACTTGGATGTCCGAAGGGGTCTTGACCATGGTCGAGATCTTCACCACCGAACCGACCTTTGCGCCTTCCTTGACGGTTTTCTCCAATTCAGCGTACGGCGGAGTCGCGGCGAAATCGTGAAAGGAAACGATCAGCGCCCGGTGTTTCGTCGCGGCGGATTCGGCGAGTGGCGCGGCCAGGCCGCTGTTGAGTTCCACATCGACGGCCGAGACATGCTCGAGCGCTTCACGGAGCACCTTGAGCCGATCCGGATTCGCGAGGCGCGATTTGCCGCCTTCGACCGCCGCGCGCAACGTCGCGATCACAGGTGTGCCGGACTTTTCGATGCGCTGGCATTCCGCCGCCCACGGATGATCGAGGCCAATCTCGTCCAGGCGCGCTTCGGCGATGTCACAGAGCTTGTCAGAAGATGCGGCGAACTTCCGGAGCGAATCAAAAGAGAGCAGCGTTCCCACAACTCGGGGAATTTCGCCGATGGTCAGGTTGCCGAATTTTACCGTGTTCATTCAAGGCCGATGGACCTTCAGGCCCGGGCTCGAGAAGTCTCCCGCGCCGTACGCACAACCCTCAAAGTAACCCCAGGCAGCCGCCAACGCCAGATCCAGCGGAATTGTCAGCGGCAGCAGCGCATAATAACCCGGTTTTGGATCTCCTTTTGGCCCGAGACCCTGGGCTTCATCGATGACCGCCATCGAGACGCAGCCGCACAGATTGGCACACATGACGAGGATGCCGAGGTTGATGGCGCCCCTTTTCATGGTCTCCAGCCTCCAGGGCTCAATTTGCAGCCTGCCGGTCATTTTCAGCAATGCTGCACCTGAAACCGCAGGAATCAACCATAAATCGAGCCGCAAATTCGGGGCTAACGCAGAGGCTCTAGCCTTGTTTCGGTGTGTGAAGCTTCGGTAAGCTGGGGTTGGTGTTGACGTCAGGTTCAAAGCGCCTGATAGGCGTCGGGTTCGGTGTTGTGCTCAGCGTTTCAGCGATGGCACAAGCCCCGCAACCTGCCGCCCCAGCGGCGGCTACCAACGCGCCGGCGAAACCAGCGGGGACGAACCCACCTGCAAAGCCGGTAACTACTCCGGCAACCACGAATGCCGCCGTTGCGACAACCAATGCGCCTGCGAAGGTGGCCGGGGCTCCCGCTACTACGAATGCGGCTTCTGCGACAGCTAGCGCATCTCCAAAACCTGTCGCCTCTCCGGCGGCAACAACTAATGCGCCTGCAACCACGGCTGCTGCTCCCGCGACGACCAATGCCGTGACATCTGCGCCAACGACCAATGCGGTTGCGACTCCCAAAGCGACGCCTTCCGTTTCCCCGGCATTGCAAGGTTTGCTCACCGCGGCGGAGAAGGGCGACGCCGCGGCTCAATTCAAGTTGGGCATGGCCTACCTGACTGGCAAGGAGGTCACACCCGATGTCGCGAAAGGAGTTGAATTGCTCCGCAAATCGGCGGATGCCGGCAATACGGCCGCCCAATTCAACCTGGCCGTGCTCCATACCCAGGGCAGGGGCGTCCCGAAGGATTATGCGGAAGCCGCCAAATGGTTCACGAAAGCCGCCGAGAGTGGCGATCGCGATGCGCAATACAATTTAGCCGTCCTCTATGCCAACGGCGCCGGTGTCCCACAGGACAACGCCGCCGCCGCAAAATGGTTTCGCGCCGCCGCCGAGCGGGGCGATGTTCGCGCGCAGCTTGCGTTCGGCAAAGCGTGCGCCGCGGGCATTGGCGTGCCACAGGACTGGCCGGAAGCGTACGTCTGGCTGAGCGCCGCGATGGCGAACGACGAGCCGGACGCGGAAGATTTGCGCGATGAGTTGGTGGCGAAGATGAACGCGCAGCAACTCTTCGACGGTCGCCTGCGAAATGCCAAACGCGGCGATGCCGAGGACCAATATCAAACCGGCAAAGCGTACGCCGAAGGCGCCCCTATAAAGCAGAACCTTGCCGAAGCCGCAAAATGGTGGCGCGAGGCCGCAACTAAAGGTCATCCGGAAGCGCAGCTCAAACTCGGTCTCGCTCTGCTCGAAGAGCGTGGCGTCAAAAAAGATCTCGCCGAGTCTTACAAGTGGTTGCGCGCATCCGCCGAGCAGGGACACATCATTGCGCAATTGCACGCGGCCAATGCGCTGGCCGACGGAACTGGTGTCGCGAAAAATCCTGGCGAGGCCGCGAAATGGTATCGCAAGTCAGCAGAGCAAGGCATTCCACAGGCCCAGGCAAGGTTCGGCGTGATGTTGCTTAAGGGAGATGGCGTCACGCAAAACTTCGCGGAAGCGGCGAAGTGGCTGCGGCGTGCGGCCGACCGTGGCGAACCGGTCGCCGAATATAATCTTGGCGTGCTTCTCCAAACCGGTCGTGGCGTGAGCACGAACAAGGCCGAAGCCTTCCAGTGGTTTCGCAGAGGCGCCGATCACGGCAATGCCGATGCGCAGGAGCGAATCGGCCTCGCGTATTGGCAGGGCGAGCAGGGTTTCGGGACCAATTACGCTGAGGCCATCAAGTGGCTGCGAAAGGCCGGCGAACAGGGACATGCCCGCGCCCAATCACATCTCGGTTACGCTTACAGCGAGGGCAAAGGCGTCCAAAAGAATCCTGCCGAGGCGGCGAAGTGGTTCAAGGCCGCAGCCGAAAGCGGCGATGCGGGCGCGCAGTTGAACTTCGCAATCCTGAACGAGACAGGCACCGGCGTTCCGAAGAATCTCGCGCAGGCCGCGCATTGGTACAAACAGGCCGCGGCGCAGGATGTGACCGATGCGCAGGTGAAACT
>Ga0193697_1000086_pt1 | contig 36075 bp, 31 predicted proteins | sample L3m2metaG_FD_145073 | JGI IMG/M metagenome (GOLD analysis project Ga0193697, IMG submission 145073) | Soil microbial communities from a riparian zone of the East river system, Colorado, United States - L3m2 | ecosystem: Environmental > Terrestrial > Soil > Riparian zone | place: USA: East River...
TGGAGTTGTCCCCAAGCGCATTTTGCGGTGCCGCAAAGTTATTCACAGTCGGCTGCGGGGAGATATTCCCTGACGGCTCTCCTCGCCGCCTATGAATAACTTTTGGACCAACTATAAGGGACAAACTAGTTCGTGACAAAGTGAGGGACAGACTGGTTTCGCGGCTCAAAATCCAAAATCTAAAATCGAACGTGGCAATCGGGCTTCCCAATCCAAAATCTGGTGCCCCTCCGGAAGGAGTCCAAAATCCAAGCGGCAAATCCAGAGTTCGAAATCCAAAATCTAAAATCCAAAATCCAAAATGGATTACGCCGGACATCGTCCTGCCGAAATACAAAACCGTCATCTTCGTCCACGGCTGCTTCTGGCATCGACAAACGCAGGGGCAAGCGGAAACTGAATGCCCGGCGCAAGCTTTTGCGCAAGCGTGACGGCTTCGGCGTAAGTCTTTCGGTCGGCAATATGTTCACCGAGGTCGTCGCTGCCCACGCCATACAATCCAAAGTACGGGGCTCCGAATTCGTCATCAAACGGTTCGTCGGCGAGCGTAAAAGGAACAGATTCGCCGCCTTCCATTGAATTCCGCACTGTCTGAATCCGGAATTCACGAAACGCGGAGTTCGTCACAGGATTACATGCCGTCACATCTATGGGAAGTCGGAGGTTCTCGTTGAATCTCACCGGAAGTTGGAGATAAAACGCCACGCGCAGACAGTCCATCGCATTGAATTCGGCGAGAGCGCTTGGAAAAAGCGTTGCCAAGCAGGCGTCCCCGAACTTGTCCTCCAGCAGATAAGGCCAAGTATCGCACAACTCATCGAATGCAATGTGTGCGCACGCCCATTCCTCGAACTGCGTTGCGATGCGCATTAGCTCTCGCATGAACTGGTCAATGCCGTTATAGCTCTCGCTGAGGTTCAACCTGCAGTCGGCTGCCACGCACCTGTGGCACGCATGCCAGAGCGACAGTGCCGACGCGAATATTGCCGCTGGATCGGGAAGGTAGCTTTGTCTTTCAGATTCGTTGCCCATATTGGGCATTACCACCTGGCCAGGTACGCGCGTTTTGGCAAGCACTTTGTTCTAAACTAGAACACACCTGATCGGTGGTAACCTGGTACGCTGGCGTGAACCCTGATGGGCAACATCAGCCAGAACATCGTTGGCACGCGAGTAAAGCAAGCTCGCTTGGGCGCAAAGCCCCCTCTGACACAAGCCGCGCTGTCCCAAAAACTCGCAAAACTCGGAGTTAACATTGATCGCGCTGGCATCGGCAAGATCGAGATTGGCGCAAGAGGCGTTCTGGACTTCGAAGTCGTCGCGTTGGCAAAGGCTCTTGGCGTCCGCAGTTCGTGGCTACTCGGAACGAAGGACTGAGCAGTCATGGGTGCGTTCTATCGAGCCAAGCTCGCGGAGTTTCTCGGACACAGCCCCGATCAAATCATTGGTTCGCTTTCCTCTGCCTATCATCACAACGAATTACAGAAGCGACAGATCAAAGCTTGGCAGAAAGAAATTGTCGTTCTGAAAATCGCTTGCGAGAAGATCATATCCATATCGTCCGCCGCTAAAACATGGTCGCTGCTTTTGGAGTATCCGATCCCTCGCCGCCAGAAACGGCTCGACACGGTATTGCTGGCCGAGGACGTAATTTTTTGTATTGAGTTCAAAACCGAGGATAAGGCACACAGCCTACAATCGCAGCGACAGGTCGAAGAGTACGCCTTAGACTTGCGCGACTTTCATGAAGCAAGCTGTAACCGGTGTATCGTCCCAATCGTCGCCATTCCGAACGCGCCTTCTCAGAAAGATATCGCTAACGTTACGTCTGACGATGAAGTGCGGCCAGTGAGACTATCCAATGCCGATGATCTTGCACAGCTTCTGCTTTCGATTTTCGCTTTAGAACATCGCGCCGGATGCGTGCCAATTAACGCGGCAGCTTGGGACAGTTCCGCGTATTTACCCGTCCCGACTATTATCGAAGCAGCAGAAGCGTTGTATGCTGGACATAACGTGCTTGAAATCGCTCATTCGCACGCAGGAGCTACCAATCTAACGGTGACCTCCAACCGCTTGGTGCAAGTCATCCAGCAAGCGCAAGCGAAACACGAGAAAGTTATCTGCTTCGTGACTGGCGTTCCCGGTGCCGGTAAAACACTCGCCGGACTCAACGTCGTACACAATCCGGCCCTTCGCCGCAAAGGCCGCCCAGCGGGAGTATTTCTGTCTGGAAACGCTCCACTCGTCAAAATCGTGTCTGCCGCCATCTCGCGCGATCACCGGCGACGCGCGAAAGAGCGTGGGGGAGAGCGCACGGTCAGCACGTTTATCCAGAATGTGCACGTCTTCGTTCGTGAGGGACTCGACAAGCCAGACGATCCACCGGTTGAGCAAGTTGTCGTGTTTGACGAAGCGCAGCGTGCATGGAATGCCGGTCAGAACCGCAAAAAGAATGGCCTCGATGTGTCCGAACCAGAGACGATGCTCTCAATCATGGACCGGCATCGCGATTGGGCGGTGCTGGTCGCGCTGGTCGGCGGTGGACAAGAAATCCATAATGGGGAAGCCGGACTTGCCGAATGGGGCAAAACACTTCGCGAAAAATTTTCACATTGGAGAGTTATCGTTTCTCCGAGGGCGCTCAACTCGGATGCAAGCCTCGCTGGACATCGGCTCTTTGAGGATGGAAAACGCGGATCGTTGAAGATCGACGCTGAGCCTTCGTTGCACTTGGAAGTAAGCCTACGCTCTTTTCGTGCGCGAAAGCTAACCGAATGGGTCGACGCGGTTCTCGCTTGCGACGAAGCGAAAGCAGCGGCGCTAGTTCCACAGCTTGGCGGATTTCCAATCGCATTTACGCGCTCGGTTACAACGGCTCGTGACTGGCTGCGCAAGCACACCCGTGGGCAGCGCCGCTGCGGGTTAGTCGCAAGTTCGGGAGCGCTTCGCCTTCGAGCCAATGGCCTCGAATTGTCTTCGGGATTTCGACAGGGGAACCGGGATATCTTCGTGCATTGGTTTTTAGCACAACCGCCGGACATACGGTCATCCAACCAACTCGAGATCGCGGCTTCCGAATTTGAGTGCCAAGGGCTTGAACTCGATTGGGTCGGCGTCTGTTGGGGAGGAGATTTTACCTTCGACGCGCTTGCAGCCGGATGGACGTTTCGCAACTTGAGCGGCACACGCTGGGGTAGTGTGAAGAAGGATATCGATCGAACCTATCTCCTTAATACGTACCGGGTTCTTTTGACTCGTGCTCGTCGCGGACTGATCATCTGGATTCCACAAGGCGACGACATTGACATAACACGGCCACGTGCATGGTTCGATGCGACGGCTGATTACCTATCACGTTGCGGTCTTCCCGAGGTCTAAACTTCCTCTACATTTATGTCATCTCGTCAGGATCGCGTGTTGGTCGGTGTTCTCAACAACTTGGTTGATCTGAAAATAGCTCGCGAGCAGCATTGGTATCGGATTCCGGTTGAAAGTGCGCGGAAGTGGATCGGAAACCGGTGGCCGCCGCGATGGCTGGCGTTTTATCAGACGAAGGTTTTTGAGAGTGAGGCGTTTGCAGTGCGTTATTACGCTGAAGTGACAGGGATCAACGAGGTGAGCCGCTGTGAGCTGTTCCCGACGCAGCCGCGCAATGCGAAAAGCGGGAATCGTTATTATCAGATCATGCTCGGGCCGTTGCAGGAGGTGGCGCGGCCCATTTCGAGCCGCAAGTGGCGGCGCATTGTCTTCATCCGCACGACGTGGGAGAAGTTCACAGCGGCGACGGAGATCAACGATCTGTTCGACGAGAGTTTTTTGGAGGACCGGCTGTGGAAGGAATTGAAGGAGCTTGGATTGTCGCCGGAACGACAGGAGTTCGTGACTGCCAACGGGCGGGATTATGCGCTGGACTTCGCATTTTACTGCGCGAAGGGGAAGCTGGACGTCGAAACAGACGGGGACACGTGGCACGCGGATCGCGCACGCATCCCGGACGATAATCGGCGTGACAACGACCTCGAAACCGGCGGGTGGAAACTCCTTCGTTTCAACTCGCATGTGCTCAACGAGCAAATGAAGGAGTACTGCATCCCAACAATCGTCGATAATGTGAAGCGGCTGGGAGGAATCGACGAAGGGCGATTGGTGCCTCGTGATATCTCGGCGGATAAAAGTAAACCGAGTCAGCTGGGATTGTTTGATGATTGATCAACGATGCCGGAGCGTCTGTCGACTATCGGGTTGACTCGTGCCGCGCCCACGCCACTCGGCCCCGCGCCTGCCGGGCTTTCGGTTGACGCCAAACTCCTTCCGCGCCTTCCTCGGCGCTCAAGTCAATTTTGGACGGCCAAAAAGTTAAATGGTTAAATCAGGTCCGGAGGGCGGCGGCGCGGCTCGAAGGCTGTTGAGCCTGTGTTGCCACAGAAGGTCTGGGAATCCGAAGTGGGTGTTGTCGGCAATGGCGCTGAACGGCGTATCATTGAGTTCTCCTTCCGGGTCATCTGTGGGAGGGGCCGTGCAACCCTGGGAGAGCAAGTAGCACATTTCGTTCATGGAGCCGATGACTTTGCGCGGGTTACCCTTGACAGCAATGATTTCGGAGATAGCGATTTCGGCCGGCGGTGACGCCGCGAGCAACGCAAAGCGCAAGCGCGTGCGAAAGGCAGTCACAAGGTCAGCCCAGCGCATGTCCCGAGTGCGCGGCAGCAAAAACGTATAGAGCGTGGCGCAATTTGTGACCATGTAGAAGTGTTGCCTGCAATGGTCTTCAGCGCTCTCGACGCGCCACTGGGCTAAAAAGTGAGTGGCAGAATCAGTCATCAGGCCCAAAGCCGGGGGTTTCAAAGAAACAGAGGCAGCCTTACTCAGAATCAGTTCGATTTGCACCGTCCTGTTTTCGGCGAACAGCAGTGATTTGAAAACCGGAAAAGCACCCATTTGGTCAACCGCGGGCGACCGATAATGAGTCTCTGGACGGCGTGTGGGTTGGGCGGAATCAACGAAGGGCGGTTAGTGCCGCGAGATACCTCGGCGGACAGGCCGAGTCAGTTGGCGTTGTTTGATGATTGATATGCTCCGAGATCCACGACCTAAGGATAGCTACCTAAGCACCAAAAGAGCGTTCAACCCGTTCGATCCGTTCAACGCGTTCAACCCGTTCAATATTTGTAGTGCCGGATTTATCCGGTTACCAGCCCTTCCGATCTCCGAGTGTCATTCTCTCGCCCGGCTTTTAGCCAGTTAAGTCCAGTAAGTTCCGTTCGTAACATTCGTAACATTCGCTCAACACAAAGATAATTCAGCGTTAAAAAAGATAGCGATTCGGCAGGGTGCGCGGCCGGTTGGTCGCGTGATTACATGTGTTAAACAAATAAAAACCGTTAAGGACTAAGCAAAGAGTTGCTATCACAACCGAAACCCACTCCCAATTCATCGGACCCGCGCCAGAGGCTCTCCGTTCCCTCTGTGATCTCCTGTTCAGTTCATTCGTGTCTAACCTGGCTCCTGGTCAACCGCCAAAACATGATCCTGTCACGTCTCGACAAGGTCTGCGCCAACCCCCCTCTGCTACTCGTACCTCCCGAATCGCCACAACCGAATGCAAAACCAACACAAAACTAACACATTTCTGACACATACCCCGCGGGGGGGAGGTGCTCAATCGTCATTCGTCATTCGTCATTCGTAAATCCTTCCGAATCCCTGACTTGTGTCCCCGCCCCAGCGCCAGAACCAAATGCAAAAACAACACAAAACTAACACATTTCTAACACAGACCCCCCGGGGGGGGCCCCCTTACTCCTGGTCTCTAGTATTGAACGCGGGGGAAGGGAGAGTCTTTCAAGTGCAGAATGCGGAGTGTGGAGTGCAGAATTGGGGAGTCTTTAGGGGCCACTTCAAGTCATGGTAGCCGACCGCAAATCATTTCTCGACCGGTTTGGCGGCTTTCTCCCAGGCTTTCATGCCGCCTTCGAGATTGTAAACGTTGGTGAAGCGCAGACCCGTCAGCTTGTCAGCGGCTTTGGCGCTGCGCCCGCCGGCGGCACAATGCACCAGCCACGTTTTGCCTTTGTCGAGGCCGGAGACTTTCTTTTCAAAGTCCGAGGCATACCAATCGATGTTGGTCGCGCCGGGAATGTGCCCGGCGACGAATTCTTTGGGCGTGCGCACGTCGAGGACGATGCTGTTCGTCTGTTTGCGAAGCTTGTCGAATTCATCGACGCCGATGTTCTTGAATTTCTGGTCGGCAGCGATCAGCCCCGAAGCCAGACAACTCAACGTCAACATGACCAACGCAACCTGATATCGTTTCATAAATTTTGCCCGAATGCAGGAACCTTAAAGATGTGTCCTTCTTTGGGATCGCAACCTTCTTCTACTGATTTGCATTCTGCGGTAGCTGGGCGATTCCAGCCGCCAGGTCCTCATCGCATGTCTGACTACTTTCGTAGCGGTCCGGCCGGCCTTCATGACCCAGCTAACGCAAAATGCAGCTATTCTATTCTGCTGTCGGTATTGGACGCACAGGCACCCTGGCGTAATCAAAGAGAAATGACCCCCCTGTGCCCGCAGGAGTTACAGGGCTGCCAGGCGCTGAAGTTCGTTGGTTATCGAGGTCCCCTCGTAAAACCACAACCAGCCGCGCAGGCGCTGGGTTTGCCCGGGGACGCAGTCGGGAAACCTGGGGTCGGAATGCAGGCATGGCACCGGCGCGTTGCCCCACGCCCGGTGGAGGGGCGTCCAGGCGGTGATGATCCATCGTTTGCGATCGGGCGAGCCGCAGGCGACAAATGGCGGTTGGAAGATTTTGTTGGCGTTCGTCTGCTGCTCGAAACCGGCCGCTCCGTTGAGCATGACGCAATTCTGCACGCGCAAGTCGCGCAGAGTTTCGTTGCTCTCATTTCTCAACCACAACTCCATCCGCACGGCGTTGGTCATCGGCTCGGCGATGGCGCCGAACGTGGCGCCGTTCGGCAACTTGCGCTCGCTCTGCAAACGCGTTTCGCCAGACCGGGAGCGAGGCTCGAGGGAGTTCGCCCCTCCGGAACGGTTCCATTCGAGGGGCTCAAGCGTAACACCCTGTTTCGTCCATATCGTCGGGACGTGCGTGTGCGCCAGATACAGCAACCCATGCTGACACCAGATCGCCTCGGGCAGATCGACCACGACATAACTGTTTTCATCCCATGGCGTGAAGACGCTGATCTTGGTTTCGCGTTGAGGATCTACCGCGCCGTCCAAAAAGCCGATGCGCGGGTGTCGTCCTCCGGGATACGGAAGCATGCGCACCTTTCCGGTGTTCGCGATTGCCGGACGATTGCCCGAATCAATCGCCAGTCGTTGCTGCGCCCGTGTGACCGCATCGGCCGATAGCCCGGTCGCGAGCGACACCTCTTCGGTGGTGAACCGATGATGCCAGATCATATTCTCGAGCCAAAAGCGAAGCTCCTCGTCGTCTCGCGGCGGACGGGCGTTGGAATATTTATCTGCAGTTTGCGCGTCACAGCACCAGGCGGCGAATGCCAACGCGAACAGCCATCTCATGGCTGAGTGTCTGGAATAACGCGGGCGGCAGTCGAGAGTTTATAATCGTGACCAGTCGGCGCGGTGAGAACGACTTCGCCCATGAAAGAGCGATAGCCTTTCGAGGGCTTCTTGATCGTCGCTTGCGCCTTGCTGCTGCCGGAAGTGATTTTCAGCGGCTGGCTCGTCCAACCGTTGTCGCGGAAATCGCGGTCGGAAGAATCCGCGGTCCAGAGCCGCACCTCTTTGGCCTTTTGATCCACTTCGATCGAGAGCGTGGCTTTATCGCCAGAGGCGATGTCCCAGTGCACTTTTGGAAGGGGCTGATGATCGGCGATCATCTGCACAAATGCCGCAAGCGTGTGCATCGCATCGTCGCCGCCGTTGAGGTTGTGTCCGGCGTTGGGGGTTTGGAACAACAGTTTTGGTTCTGGCAGATCATCCCAATAATGGCGCAGCGAATCGACGGTCCAGTAGCGGTCGTTGGTGCCGAGGAGCAGGAGCTTGGGCATGGTGTAGCGATTACGATATGCGTACGGATCGACCCAGTCGCGCAACTGCTGCATCGCCGGCAGCGCCATTTTGGCCACCAGGTTCAGATCGGTGTAGTCATGAATCTTTTCGCTCTGGCGGCCATAAATCTTTGCTGCCCAATCCGTCTGCGCCTTTATGTTCAGCATATCGATGACCAGTGGGGCGATGCCTTTCACGCGTGGATCAGCCGCTCCAGTCAACCACGTCGTCCAGCCGCGCTTCGATGCGCCGGAAATAATGAATTCCCTGACTTCTTCTTTGTGCTCCTTGCGGGCGAACTCCGCCACTGTGTCCATCGCCCTCACCGCACTTTTAACCATCGGAAAAAGCACCGGCCAGGTTTCATCCCCCGTTTTGACGTATTGATCAAAAGTGTAGGCGACGAGCGCATCTTCTGATTTGCCGTTGAAAAGCGGTTGGTTTGGCACTTGCGTGACGACGGCCGTCATGCACCCGGCGCGGTCCGCAATCATCTTCAAATACGGAAGCTGCCGCCTGCCCGATCCACTGCCGGTGACATAGACTAATGCGATCTCAGGGTGTCGCATTTCGGCCGGCCGCACGATGCGCATGTGGTGGTTCCAAAGCCCGTCACGCCATTTCTGGGAAGTGAGTTCCACCCGCGTGATGGTGAAGCCCTGCGTCTTCACCTGACTGGTCTGCCTCCACGCAAAGTGCTGGTCCGCGGCAAAGACATAGTTTGAGAGTGCGTCGCCGGCGGATGCCCGGAAGCTCGCGATCAGGAGGCAAAACGTCGAAATCTGGATACACTTCGTCCGGAAAGTCACTTTCATAGCGCTATCTCAACTTCGAGCACACCTTGTGCCGCGTCAAGGTTGATACCGGCCCTGGGATAGAGTAGTACTAGTACGGATAGAGTAGTACTGGTTCTACTGGTCCCTGCGAGACATGACACCTACAGAACAGCAGATACTCGACGCGCTCCGGGAGCTTGAAGGCGCGGTGGCGCGCATGAAAACCGCGCACCCAAAGCCCAACCTGCTCCCGCTCTTCGCTCGTATCGAAGCGCTTTCGCTTAGCCTGCCGCCGACCGCCGATCCCCAACTCCTGCACTATCTGCGCAAGAAGAGCTACGAGAAAGCACGGCTGTTTTTGCAGGGGCGTGATGCCGAAAATGCCGCCGGCAACTGCGGCGGACACGTCGAATAATGCTCGACGACACGATCGCCGCCATCGCGACACCGCTCGGCGAGGGCGGCCTGGCGGTCATTCGCGTTTCAGGACGCGATGCCTTCCATGTTGTTGAAAGCTGTTTTCATCCCGTCGGGAAGGCTTCGAAGCCGCCAGCGCAAGCCGAGACGCACACGATTCATTACGGATGCATCATGCGCGACTCGCATCCCGTCGATGAAGTGTTGCTGGCGGTGATGCGCGCGCCACGCACTTTCACGCGTGAAGACGTCGTTGAAATCACCTGTCATGGAGGTCTGCTCCCCGCCAAAGCTGTGCTCGACACGATCCTCCATCACGGAGCGCGGCTCGCGCTGCCGGGTGAATTCACCAGGCGCGCCTTTCTGAATGGCCGCATCGATCTCGCGCAAGCCGAAGCGGTGGCGGACATTATTCACTCGCGCACTGAACTGGCGCTCGCTGCCGGCAATGAACAACTCGCGGGCAAACTTTCGCAGCGAATCAATCAATTGCGCGACGATCTTCTCGCGACCCTCGCGCATATCGAGGCTCACATCGATTTTCCGGATGAGGATATCGCTCCCGACACGAAGGACAAACTCGTCGCGCGTCTCAATCACGCGATCACGTTCATGGACGACCTGCTGCGGACCGCCAATGAAGGCCAACTGCTGCGCCGCGGCATCCGCGCCGCGATCGTTGGCCGGCCCAATGCAGGCAAATCGAGCTTGCTTAATCAACTCCTCGGGCGCGACCGCGCAATTGTTTCCCCGATTCCCGGCACCACGCGCGATACCATTGAGGAGACCGCGAACATTCGCGGCCTGCCGGTGGTGTTCATCGACACCGCGGGCTTGCGTGAGGGGCGCGACGAAATCGAAGTCGAAGGGATCAAGCGCAGCCATCAATCACTCGCGCACGCCGAACTGATCCTGCAGGTGCTCGATGCGTCGGAGTCGTTGACCGACGCCGATGAGCGATACCTGCGGGAACTGCAGTCACGCAAACGAATCATCGTCCGCAATAAGATCGATCTGCCGGTTGCTCTGGCCTGGCCGCGCGATTTGAATGCGCCCATGGTCGAAGTGAGTTGTCTCACTGGCGCGGGCATTGAGAAATTGAAAGACGCGATCAAGGAGATCGTGTGGTCCGGCCAAATCAAAGTTGAGATGCTGCAGGTGATGATCAACGCTCGCCACCAGGACGCGCTGCGTCGCGCGCGCGCCGCGACCCTCCACGCCCTCGACGGACTGCGCGCGAATCAGACCCTCGAAGTGGTTGCGATGGAATTGCGCATCGGCGTGAATGCTGTTGGCGAAATCGTCGGAAAGACAACGACCGAAGATTTGCTCGATTCGATCTTCAGTCAGTTTTGTATCGGCAAGTGAGCCTGCGCGGCGTTCACGCCGCCTCTTTGTGGCGCAGGACCTTCTCGAACGCATGCGCCACTTCCTGTCCGGTGAGATTGCTTTTGTTGAAGACGTTCGTCGCGCCGGCCGCGAGCATCTCCTCGACCAGCAACGGCACAAAACCATTTGTGTAGACCACGATAGGCAGGTTTGGCTTCTTCGCGCGGATTTCCTTGAGCACTTCTGACCCATTCATACCCGGCAACATCACATCCAGCAGGACGCCATCGGGCCGGAGTTGGAGCGTTTTCTGCACTCCCGTCGGTCCATCTGCGGCCAATAAGACCCCGTAGCCGGCCTTTCTGAGGTAGTGGCCATAAACCTTCGCGGCCACCGGATCGTCCTCAATAATAAGGATTCTCAGCGGTTGCGAACTCTTCCGCTTGCAGTGCACGCGTGCGGCGAAGCAGTCCGCACGCCAGAGTGGGCATAGCGTGCCGGTTCAGGTATCCGAATCCGAATACCCCGTCTTCAAGGCGTACGCTTCAATCCATTGTTCGAGCGAATCATCTTTGGCATGCCGGCCTGGGTCGACTACGTGCTGTGCCCCTCGACAATTCTGAAAAGCAGCGTAGGATGAAGCTTATGAGCCAGGCACTCCAGTATCTGACATCACCAGACGGGAAGAAAACCGCAGTCGTTCTTCCAATTGCAGATTACGAAAAGTTGCTGGAGGACCTCGATGATCTCGCTGCGGTCGCGGAGCGTCGACAGGAAGCCACAATCCCTCACGAAGAGTTCAAGGCGGAACTAAAGAGGGATGGCGTCATTTAGCATTCAGTGGCGAAGTTCCACAAAGAAAGATCTTCGCAAGCTACCACCCCCCCAAGCACTGCGGGTTCTAAACGCTGTTGAGTCGCTTGCCGAGGAACCCTTTCCACATGGTGTCGAGAAATTGGCGGGCTCGGAACGAACATATCGAATCCGGGTTGGTGACTACCGAGTTATCTACGAAGTAATTACACGCGCAAACATCGTGGAAGTTCAGCGCGTTCGTCACCGTAAGGACGTTTACCGAAAACAATGACTGAAAATGGTCGGGGCGGTGAGATTCGAACTCACGACCTCTTGTACCCGAAACAAGCGCGCTACCAGGCTACGCTACGCCCCGACACCCTGCTTGCGCAGGCTCCTTTCGGAGGGCCGCTAAGGTGCAGGTTTAGCCCACGAATTGCAAATCGTTTCCCGCGATTTTTGTCCTTCCAGCCTTGCCTCTTGCGGTTTGCGCGCGAAGTTCCGAACCTGACGCACGGTGACAGGCACGATCCTAAACGGCGCGGCGATTCTCATCGGGGGCATCCTCGGACTGCTGCTCCGGAAGCAACTCTCTGTGCAACGGCAACTCACCATTAAGCTGCTCCTTACCGTGCTCGTGATCATCGTAGGATTGCGAATGACCTGGATGAGCCTCGGTGGCGGTTTCTGGCCGGTGCTCAAGCAACTCGGCATTCTGATTCTGTCCATGATGATCGGGAATCTGATCGGCAAACTCTTGCATCTCCAGAAAGGCGTGAATCGCCTCGGCCAGTACGCGCAGAAAAAAATGGCCCCCGCCGATGCGACAAAGAGCGGACAGGTCGGTGACGCCTTCGTTGCCGCCACACTACTCTTTTGTGTCGGTCCGATGGCAATCCTCGGAGCGCTCCGCGATGGCCTCACCGGGGACTGGCACATCCTCGGAGTAAAAGCACTGATGGACGGCTTCGCGACCATGGCGCTCGTCAGCACACTCGGCTGGGGCGTCATCCTGGCCGCCGTTCCCGTCGTGGCTTATCAGGGCACGATCACTTTGAGCGCCCGGCTGCTCGCGCATGTGCTCGAAGACCGCGCCCTTATGGACTCGGTAAACGCGACCGGCGGCATGCTCGTTTTCTGCCTTGCGCTGATTATCCTGGAAATCCGCAAGGTCGAAGTGGCCGATTATTTGCCGAGCCTGCTGGTCGCTCCGCTTCTCACCTGGTGGTGGCGCTAGAAACCGCAGTAGCGAGTTGCCAGGTCAGCCTGTGAACAACCGGTTAATAACGAACAATACATTTTGCTCGCGCACCAACCCGCGCCATACTGATATTGCGAGCGCATAAAACGCGAATCGACCAATGGCCACAGAAGAACGAGTCCTTTGTTTCCCGCGAAAACTCCTCGAACAGATCGGCGTCTTTCAGGGCATTAGCCTTGAAGTCGAGAAATACCTTCCCGTCGTCACCTCTTCTTCCCAGCTCATCTACCTTAACCGGAGCGAAGCCGAGCACGACAAACGTTACAAACAGCTCATCCCTTACGTCCTCGTGATCTGCGATGGTAATATCCTTCGCTATCGTCGCGGGCGGGGCGGCCAGGAAACTCGCTTGCACGGACTATACTCTGTCGGCATCGGTGGCCACATTTCGGACGAGGACCACGGCCTTTTCTCCAAAGACCTCGGCTATTGGGACGGCATGCGTCGCGAAATCATGGAAGAAGTCGCCGTCGACGAAGTCAGAGAATCAACCGTCGCCGTCATCAACGACGACAGCACCGACGTCGGCTCCGTCCATTTCGGAGTGGTCCACGTTATGGGCGTCGCCAGTGAAAAAGTCGTCGGCCATCGCAGCGGAATACTCGCTCCCGAATTCATACCCTTCGCCGAAGCCGCTAAAGACCCCTCCGCTTACGAATCCTGGTCCCAATTCTGCCTGCAACACCTCGACGTGCTCCTTTCCCGCGCCGCTCCCGAACGCGCAACAGAAGCGCGATAGTTTAGGCAGCAGACGATCGTCGACGGGCCCAAACCGCGAGCGCAACCCCTCCAATCGCGAGCAGCGCCCACGTGCCCGGTTCGGGAACCGGCTCATAATCGATAAAAAGAACTGGCGCGCCGCCGTTAGGGTCTTCGCGCGAGGCGAACATTCGGGCAGTAAAAGGGGTATCCTCGCCTTCGGTAATGAACATCCATCCGTAGTTGTTGGTTGGGTTGTCCAACCAGAATTGCAGATCGCGGATCATTTCAGGCGTGCCCTCGATATCGTAAACGCCCAGTCCGTAAATTGGAGTTCCCGAGCTGAACTCGGGTGCGTAATCCGTGCCCGCAGCGCCGCCGGGCGCAGCCCACGGAGTCGAAAAGGCCAGTCGGTCCACCCAGGTCGCATCGCCGGGCAGCGCCGGTCCTCCCTTGCCGCCCATGTTGTCCAACGGAACGGAGGTGCCCTCACCCCATGGCACCAGAACGCGGTGCAAACCGAAGAAGGACGGTTCAAACCCGCAACCGGGTTGGCGTATGACTTCCAGCTCGAGAGTGACACCGGTGATTCGTGAGCCGGCCGGAATCCAGCCCGCGAGATCGAACTGCAAGAGCGCACGATTGCGGGTTTGGTTCTGTGTCGTGCCAGAAATGAAATAGCCCGCACCGCCGGCTGCGTTCGTCGGTGCAACTTCAAACAAGGTAGCGTCGGCGCTCGGATTGAGCGCGATGCTTTCGGCAAAAGCGTTCAGAGCCGAAGCAGCTCCGAGCAGAAGCGCCGCGACGCAAACGCGATTACAGAATCCCCAATTCAGCACGAATTTGCGTGCCATCGATAGATGGCCCCCCCGCCAGCAGGTTCTCTCCAGGAGTGGCGTACCCGGGAATGATTCGGTTCAACTGGTTTTGCGTGGCGCCCAGATGTTTGCGAATGATCTCGCCGAGGACCTGGCGATAATCCGTGGCTCGGCTCAGATAACGGCCGCTGACCCCAAACATCGACCCACTGCCACCCGCAGTCCAACGCAACGCCTGTTGCACCGTCGCATCATTGGGATTGCAGTTGAAAACGCCGGAACGGATCGGGATTACGCCTGCATCATATCCCTTGATCCCGCCGCCAGCGACGAACATGACACCCGCTTCCGCGTGATCAGTTCCATCGTCAGCATTTTCAATGGTGGTGCGACCAAACTCCGTCAATGTCACGACGATGACGTCATCCCAACTCGCCAGGGCACCCGGGCTGGGGTGGGTGCCGTTCCGGCCGTAGATCTGGAAGTACTTTCGCAGCGCGTACATTGCCCACCCAAATCCGCGATTCAGGTCCGGATGCGCGCCGTTAAGCTGGCCTTCGTTCTGATGGGTGTCGAATCCGCCGTACTCGGTGCCAGCGATGATTGTCCCAGTCTTGTTAAGGATGAGCGCGGCGGCTTTGATGCGGTCGAAAAGCGTAGCGAGGCTCGGCGGGACCACATACTTTCCTGCGGTGACGCTTCGATCAGGCCGGCGCCAGCCGCCGTTCTTGTCGTTATTGGACTGGCCGTTGGCCATTGTTCCTGGAAAGAGAAAGTAGCCTTTGGAGGGATCGCTGTTCGGAATCGTAGTACCGTTGGCATCGATCGGCAGCCAGGTCGAGTCGCCGTCTGTTTTGATGTCGTCCTGGTAGATGTTGGTCGCATCGGTGAAGTCGATGTTGTCGGCGAAAATCTTGAGCGTGCCGACCAGGTTCTCGTACTGAAGCTGGAGCAAGCCGCGATTCCGCTTGGCCGAAAATGGATAGGCGTTGGCCTGGTTCAGGTAAAGGTTGGCCTTCGCGTTGCCATTGGTGCTGTTAGGCACACCAAGCAGATCATACCGCAGCGGATCGGTCAGATTCGTCATGGGCGCTTCGGAGCCGCGCAAGATCAGCGGCAGCGAGGACTGAATAGAGACGCCGGTCAAAGGAGAAGCGGCCGCACCCTGGTCTCGAAGGTATTCGAGCATCGCACGATAGAAAATTCCGTCGTTGCTCAGGTTGTTGTTCGGCGAGCCATTTTCCCAATAACGCTGCGAGTCAAAGTGCGACCGTGATTGCCTCGGGTAGGCCACGCGATGAATCAGCGCCAGGTCGCCCTCGTTGTAAACGGGTGCGAGAAATTTCAACGAGGGATGCAGCGCTGCGAAGGTGTTTCCCAGCCGAATGGCGAAAGGATAGTTGCCATACGTGGAGTTAGCGCCCGCCGTCGGAAAATCCGCAGCGCCGGCAGTGCCGTAGTTGGTGCCCGGATCGGTTGGAATCGCGAGATTTGGCCGGCTGGTTGCGTAAGAAGGGTCGAGGATAGGGATAAGAGAATTCAATCCGTCGTTGGCCCCGCGAAGCCAGATGAAGAGCAGTTTCTTTCCGCTGATGCCAATATTCCCTTCGGCCAGGGCGCGCTTCACAAAGAGCGGAATGTCCATGAGCGTGCCGAGCGCCACCGCCGCGCCGGTCTTGAACGAACGGTCGATAAAGGACCGGCGTGTGATCACATTGAGATGAGACTTGGAGTTGGAATGCCTGGAATGTCGCATAATCTTATTGCTCCTGGAATCGTTGCAGCGTCATCAACATCGACACCATCCCGCGCACACGCGTTTCGTATGCCGAGTCGGTCGTGCCGCTCACGGGTATTTGATTGAATTTCAGCAAGCGCGTGCCCGCCGCGATGTCGATGGTGCCGTCATCAAGGAAATTAATGGCGGCCTGACGATACTGGTCGAGATTGGCCATACCCTCGCCGGGGAAAAACAGGCGCAGGAAATAATCGGCGACCGCGCCGGCGTTGTTCTGGCTGGCGACGGGCAACTTCCGCTGGATGAGCATCACCGGATCGGAGAAAGTGTTGCCCGCATCGCCGGGGCGCGCGACGGAACTGGCAGCATCGCTGCAAAGACTTTGCACAAACCGCAATCGTTCCGCCAATGTGCCCGCGCTGATCCATGACGGGCCGGCTTCGGGATACCCGTCGGGATCAGAGCGGTTGAACAGACTCATGCTGCCCATGCGGCTCAGAGGAGTGCTGAAGTTGCCGTCCGTTGTGGCCGTCGCATTGCCACTCGCGTCAACCGAGCGCAGCGCACGCACGGAGCTGATGACGAATTCAAGTGGTGTCTTGACCTTTTGCCGCGATCCCGCGTGACTCCGGAACAGTTCAGAATTGAAAATCGTGCTGAGCACGGCACGAATGTTTCCCTTGCGACCATCGGATGCGGGCGTGTCCCAGGCGACGATGCACCGGCGGACCAACTCTGCTTCCGGCGTCCGGTTCGGATTCGTGTAAGTGTAGAAATCATATTCCGGCAAGCCGACCCTGGTAGTCGGATTCGGAAAATCGTCGTGGACGAAGATACGGCAGAGTTTCACACTGAGGTACTCCGCCGTGTAAATATTATTCGCCAGCGACTGAATTACGTCGTAGCCGTCCTGAATGGCGCTAGTGCCGGTGCGGCGTGGGATGGTGATCTGATACGACTGGCCCGCCCACGGCGCTCCCAAACGGCCCGCGTAACGCTTTGGCCCGATCGCGACAGGATTCGTTGCCGGGCTGTTCGGGTCCCATTGCGAAAGGATCGGCGCGCGATTAGTGCCGTGCCAGGCCGGATCGAACACAAACGACCAGGAACCGATGACGTTGGAGACTGCCGAAGAACCCAGGCCCGGATAGTTGCCGAACTGCATCAGGTTCAAATTGGCGGCAGGCTGCCCGTTGCGATCAACTGCGGGGGCGAAGGGATTATCGGCATCTTCGCGGCGCACGAGCCTGACCGTCCAACCTGTCCAGGCGCGCGACATCGCTACGATATCGCTCTGCTCGTAACCGTTATCGACACCCATGGTAAAGAGCTCGAATAGTTCGCGGCCGTAATTCTCGTTCGCGATGCGAGCGCCATCCCCGCGGCTTTCGACGGTATCGAGGTAAATGATTTCAGCCGGGCTCTCGGCGTGAATCTTCAACAGATCATAGAAGTTGCAGTTCGGATTCAGCAGCGCGTTGCGCCAGCGCGACACCTCGCGATATTCCATCTCCGTCGCGATCGCGTCTTCCAGGGCGCCGTCATTGTAAGGTGGATCCAGAAAGTCTCTCGATTTGGAGTGATAAGTGACGAAGTGGTTTTCGAAAAATTGAGTGAGCACTTCGAGCAACTGGCGCGGCGAACCAACGGCATTCTGGCAGAACCATCGTCGCATATCGTCGAGGCTCACGCCCCATTCCGCGTCGTCCAAACGGCGTTTTATCCCGCCTGCCAATCGGTCGGGCGACAGGTCCGGGGGTTGACCCGACAACCTGACGGTGAGGGCGCGATTGCGGGTGGCGGGGCGGTACCAATAACTGATCGTATAAGTGCCATTGTTAGTGACGACGATGCCGGTTTGAACTACGGAGGCGCCGTTGGTTCCGTTTCCTGAACCGGCGCCACTCGCAACGACGTGCAAACTGCCCGCGCCTGAATAGGCGACAGTATTATCGATTGTTGAGCCGCTGTGATTACCGACGGCAAACCATGGCGATACCAGTGGCGATTCAAAACCTCCATTCTGCAGTAAATTCACGCCGACGCCGGCGACGCTGCCGGACACCAGCTTCACGTCATCGACCCAAGCATCGCCCTGGCCCGAGATGTAAATATACAGAAACCGGCTGCCGGTGGATGTGCCGGTAAAGGTCGAGTAAATCCAGCCCGGCGGCCCGGGATCGTCATCGCCCGAACCGATTATGCCGGTGCCGGACAAGCGCAGCGTGAGCAGACGCGTATTGTTCCGGGGCAAGTAAGCAAATCGCAGCACGCATCGATGTCCATTCGTCAATTTCCCGGCGGCGATGTTCTGCTGAATCGAGTTGCCCCCGGTTGAGCCCGGGGCATTCGCGACCATGTGACAGCTTTGGCTCCCGGAGCATGCGTAATCCGTGCTGCTCGCCGAGGCCATAAGGTTGGTACCGAGAGTCCAGCCAGTCGTGAGCGGTTGCTCGAAATCACCGTTAATGAGCACATTCGTGCCGAGAAAATAGTTCGTTGTGCACGTGACCACCATCGTGTTGGTATTTGTCACGCAGCCAGTGACATTCGTGAAGAGCAACATCAACTCGACGCTGTCGAGGTAATAATCTCCCGCACCACGCGGATACATATAAAACGGTCCTGTAGCGGCGCTGACAGTACCTGTGACGCTCACGATCACCCAGTTGCTGTTTGGCAACCCCGTCCCAGCGGAATTGGTTTGGACGATCGTGTAGGACTCGAATGTGTTCGGAACGGTCTCGGGCGCTAATTGCTGGTTAACGTACGCCTGGGGATTGGCGGCAACCGTATCGACGTCGTCGGGAGTGGGCCCATACGCCAGTCGATTCAGGATATTGGCGGTCAGGAGGGCATTGCTGCTGAGGTGGGTCGCTTCCACCGCATAGAACTGGCGTGGCAAATTATTTGTCGAGCGCCACATATAACCTGCCACTGACTTGCTAAGGACACCCGTCGCGTCGTTCGACACGCTGAGCAAATCCACGCCGCTCATGAAGCGCAACACTTCCAGCGCGGGGACCAATGGCCCCCAGGTCACCGTTTTTATGCCGTTGGTGACGGTCAAATTGAGCGTGGGTGGGGGCGGATCGGCTGCAGAGCCCGTTTGGGGAGCTAAAAAAGGCAGAACGGCAGCAACGACCCCGGCGGCGGCTTTACGAATACGCATAAGAATCTTCCGTTTTATTCTCGAACGACTTCGCCCGGCTTACAAGTAAATTGAACGTTACATTACCAGACAGCAACTCACAAGCCAAGGTTACGGATTTCTCCGCCTGCCGCTCCTGCGGATTTGTTTGACAGAACTTCTCGCAACCCCCGAAACATGGGGGTGGAACCGGGGCACAAAAGAGACATGTCCGACAAATCAGTAGAAGCAGCGGCAAGGCTCGCGGAGTTGAAGAACGCGCCCGCAAAAGCGAAACGCGTCGCCGGGTTCGCGGCGCTGCTCGGATTCATCGTCCTGCTCAGGTTTTTGGCCGCGGCCTATGCAGGCCACATCGGCTGGGGACGCGCCGTCTTTTACGGCATCGGACAATTCATGTTATTCTGGCTGCTCGGATTCTCGATTCAGGACCGCCGCTATTGGGCGTGGTGGGCGCTGCTGATCTTGATTCTCCTTCAAGGCTTCGGAGCACTGGGGCAATCCATTCGACTCGTCCGCGTGATCCTGGAAGGCGCTCTTTCGAAGCATGGACGCGAGGCCCTTTCCGATTTGCTGGGCATGGGACAGTTGCTCGTAAGCGCCGTGATCCTCTGCTTCATGTTTTCGCGAGAAGTGTGGGAACACGTCCGTCGCCCCAAACCCGCGCCTGCGCCGAGCCAACCCGAAAATTGAATTCGCTAGAAGTGACTCCTCAATCTCCAGTTGGGCGTCTCGGCCTCCGAATGCGCTGACCGGGGAACTCTTCAGCTACTGACTTGATACGTTTACCTTTTGCACGCAAACGCTTTGTGAACTCGCCGACACTCGGGTCCTCCTTTTTAAGCACGTAAAAGGCTTTGCTGGCGCCAAAGTGATTTGGTTGCTGCGCGAGCGATGAACGGCAATGCCGCACCGCCTCCCGTATGCGGCCGACTTTCCAATAGGCGTAGCCAAGTGCTCCTTCGATTTCCGGGCACGGAGAAAGTTCGAACGCTCGCTGAAGCCGCTTAAGTGAAACTGCATAGTCATCAGCGTGCTCACTGTAGGGTTCGGCGAACATGTAATGAAGCGCGCCAACGTCCTCGGAAGTCAGACCATCAAATCTCTTCTGCTCGTAACAGATGTTGCAAACGCCGATGCGTCCCAACGAGGTGTCGACCCAAACGGGGTGCGTAATTCTCGGTTCCTCCGGTTGCCCAACGACAACGCGGTAATAATGAGATTCAAGTTTTCTACGGCAAAAATGGCAGTGATTGCTCATGCGTGACTACTTCGCTGCGACTGTGAGTGCCATAATCCCGTCCGCAAACGAACCCCGCCAACAAATCTCGTTATGGCCGCCGACAAATTCAAAGTAACTTACGCTATAACCCTTTGCCTTCAGCACATCGCGCAACCGGCGAGTCTCCAAAAGGTGGCTGAACGGCAAAGTTGTTTCGTAGCGCCCCACCTCCATATAGAACTCCAACGGCAAACGCGGGCTCCGCACAAATTCGGCCGCCAGCATTTCCGGAGCCTCGCCATCCCACAACGGCGTCGGCGATTCTTGTCTGATCGCCGTCAGGAACGAACCGGACTGCGACAGGACCTTGCTGAAAATCCCCGAGTGCTTCAGTCCGCAATAAACCGCCATCTTCCCGCCAAGGCTGACGCCTCCGACAATGGTATGCGCGGGATCGCCATAAACCCGGTAGGTCTTTCTCGTCCATGGCACCAACTCCTTTGCAAGGAACGTCGCAAACTGGTCCGAACAATCCAGATCCCGCGTCCGACTTTGAGAGCTGAGATTCTGCACGCCAACGACGACAAGCGGCGGAATTTTTTCAGCAGCCAGGAGATTATCGAGCGTCGTATCCATCTTTCTGAAACCACCGTCAAACGCAACCAGCAGCCAGCAACTGGCGTCCTCCTTGTCATACCCGGGTGGCGTGTAAATGCTCAGAGGATATTCGGCCCGCAGCGTTTCACTCCTGAACTTTTGCGTGACTTTGCGTCCGGCAGGTACGCCCGATTGTTTGGTGATCCACGGTTGTGGCGGCGCGTCCGGCAGTTCCAAGTACGACCAGCCCGCGTACTCGTTTGTGTTGAGTGGATCAACCCGCGGCGGGTTCCTCTCCATTTCCTTCATGATCGCCGTCATTTGCATTGGCAGCATCTCAGGCCCATTTATCTGGAAGACGTAACCGAACCTCGCTTCCGTCGAATGCACCTCCGTGAGATACCACAAATCAGTTTCCCCCAGTCGAGTTAACGGCTTGAGAATATTCGCGCCTGGTAATCCGCCCATCATCGTCACGCGCCTTGTTTCGTTGGTGGTGCGCCAAACGAATGTCACGCGCCGATGCTTTGGCTCATTGGGTATCGGTTCTATCAACGGTGCCCTTCCGTCGACCTCCTTCCAAAAATCCGCAAGCGCCTGATGATGCCCTTGCCGGATTTCGTGACTCAGCGCCGCAATGCGCGGGCTTCGCGGGGTCAGTGGCTCATCCAAGCTTGCGCCATTTAACGTGACGCTTGCTAGCGCGCATTGCACCAACAATGCGAGTCTTTTCTGATGAGCGGAGAACGCGCGACTTCCTGCCATGTCCCCAATGCTACCCCTTGGACAGTTCTCCCGCACCATGAAAGCGGAAACCCCGCGTCCCCGCCGGCCCAACCCGGAAATTGAGCTGACGCCGGCGATCTCCAGCGCTGTGGAGCGACGGAATCTCATGACAACGCGGGCGCAACTATGTATTAACTGAACCGTTGCAACTGCCTCTATCCATTCGAGCCTTGCTGGCTGTCTGCGCCGCGTTGTTTTGCGTTCCCGGCCTGGCAAAGGGCGCTTCGGCGTTTCAGACCAACGATATCGTCGCATTCCTGGGCAGTGCGGATGTCGTCGCTGCTCAGCAGTCGGGCCACCTGGAATCGCTGCTCGCAATCGGCTGTCGCGGGATGGACGTGCGTTTCAGGAATTTCGGCTGGGAAGGCGACACCGTCTTCGAGCAACCGCGGGATTTCGGCTTTCCCTCACTCACGTCCAGGGTCCAGAAGGCCGACGCGACGGTTCTCGTCGTGCAATTCGGACGCGGTGAAGCCTTGAACGGAGGAGGCCCTGACTTTGAGGCTGCATACCGAAAATTCCTCGATGGCCTTGCGCACCATTGGCCGCGCCTGATTCTGGTGACGCCCATTCCATTTGAAAATGGCGGCGGCCTCTTGCCCGACCTCTCGAAACACAACACCGAACTGGCATCGAACGCAGCCGCGATCCGAAAGGTCGCCGCGGAACGCCAACTCATGCTTGTCGATCTGTTCCGGGAGCTTAGTGGCGGACAGCGATTGACTTCAGACGGCCTGCAACTTACGCCACGTGCGCAATGGTTGCTTCGGCGTTTGCCGCGCAGCTTGGCTTTGCCGGGATCGCAAAAAAATCCGGCGGTCTCGATGATGCGGGGAAGTGGAAGAATCCTGCCTTCGAACAGGTGCGCCAGGAGGTCATTGCGAAGAATCGGCTCTGGTTCGATTATTCGCGTCCGCAAAACTGGGCGTTTTTGGGAGGAGACCGCATAACTCAGCCAAGCAGCCACGACCATCGAAATCCCAAAGTGCGCTGGTTCCCAGGCGAGATGGAGAAGTTTCTGCCTTTGATCACCGCGGCGGAAGCACGAATCGAAACGGCGGCAAACAACGCGATGGCCAAATGACGAAAAGCCACCACATAGGTTTGCTGATGCTCGGAACCATTTGCGCGCCGTCCTGGGTGTGCGCGCAGGAGAGTGACGATCCGGCGGCTGAGCTGGCCTCGTTTGAAATAGCCGAAGGATTTGAAGCAAGTCTCTTTGCATCGGAAAAGGACGGCGTGGTTAAACCGATCCAGATCCGCTTCGACGCCAAAGGCCGGCTGTGGGTGATCGGCAGCACCGTGTATCCCCAAATTGAGCCCGGGCAAAAGCCGAACGACAAAGTGCTAATTCTGGAGGACACCGATGGCGATGGACGATGTGACCGCACCACCGTTTTCGCCGAGGGACTGATGATTCCCACCGGAATTGAACTCGCCGATGGTGGTGCTTATATCGGGCACGGGCCGGAGTTGCTGTTTCTCAAAGACAACGATGGCGATGGGCGCGCAGACGAGCGCCGCGTCGTGCTGCGCGGTTTCGGAACGGGAGATAATCACCAGAACATCAACTCGTTCGTGTGGGGACCCGGCGGCGAATTGTGGATGTCGCAAGGCCTGCACATCCACTCGCGAGTCGAAACGCCGTGGGGCACAGAGCGGCTGGATCGCGCGGGTATTTGGCGCTTCCGGCCGAGACAGTTGCGGCTGGAGGGCTTTTACGGCACCGAACACGAACCGCAAAACCCATGGGGATTCGTGTTCACCGATTGGGGCGAACTGATCGTGCTGGCAGGCAACAACAGTTCGCCGATTTATGGCGCAGCCGGGCTGGTCCCGAACCGGCGCGACGAAGCGCCTCCCTTGATTTGGCCGACGGGGCAGGGGCGCAAGTGCAGCGGAGGCGACATTGTGGGCACCAAACATTTTCCGGACGACTGGCAGGGAAGGTTGATCACGGGCGGCTACATCAACAACGCGGTCTGGGCGATCAAACTCGTTGCTGACGGAGCAGGATTTCGTTTTGAAGACACACCGCCCTTGATCCGGTCTACGAGCCGAAAATTTCGTCCGGTGGACGTAAAGTTCGGACCCGACGGAGCATTGTATATTTGCGACTGGTACAATCCGATCATCGGCCATTATCAGGCGAGCTTCCGCGATCCGAACCGCGACAAAACGCACGGCCGCATCTGGCGAGTTACCGCCAAAAGCCGGGCGCTTACACCCTGGCCCAAGCTCGCTGACGCGTCAGTCTCTGAATTGCTCGAGAATCTGAAGTCGTCCGACCGTTGGACACGTCACTTCGCAAAGCGAACTCTCGCCGATCGCCCTCGCGATGAAGTCAAACGCTCTCTCGATAAATGGATCAATCAACCTGGTTTGTCCGAACACGCATTGAAAGAGGCGCTCGGAGTCTATCAATCCCACGAAATCGTTGCGACTGAACCGTTGACCCGCTTGTGCCGTGCACGCGATGCGGGTGCGCGAGCGTATGCGGCATCAGTCATTGGTCTCTGGGCGGATCGCCTCGACAAACCGCTGGAGCTGCTTCGAACACTCGTTCAGGACGAAAATGCGCGCGTGCGCTTGCAGGCCATTGTGGCGTGCGCATATGCGCGCAAACCCGAAGCGATCGAAACTGCGTTGACTGCTGGTGATTTTCCGACCGACAAGTTTTTGGATTACGCTTTGCGGCAGGCGGTTTTTTCGTTGAAGCCAGAGTGGCTCGCGGCGTTTCAAGCAGGGAAGTTAACTTTCGAAGGTAAAACTTCGCGTCTTGGCCTGCTCGTCCGCGCCGATGGCACAGTCGATACGATCACAGCCGTTCGCACTTTGGCGCGTTCCCCTAAAGCCGATTTGCGAACGCGCGAAAGCTACTGGCGCATCCTGGTCGATGTTGGTGATAGCACCGACTACGGCGAAGTTTTGCGCATTGCCGATTCCGAGTTGCAAGCAAGCGTGCTGCCCGCGTTCACGTCTGGCGCACGCGCTCGAAAAGTATCCGCACCCAGGGATGTTGCGGACGCCCTTCGTCCGTTACTCGAAAACGCGAATCAGACGATCCGCTCCGAAGCAGCGAAACTGGCGGGTGAATGGAAGGTGTCGAGTTTACGGCCGAGCATTGAATCCGTGGCAATGAAACAGGACTCGGAAGCTGTCCTGCGCCGAGCTGCCATCGAAGCGCTCGGCAGGTTCGGAGACAGCGCGAGTCAATCCAATCTGCTGCAACTCGCAAAGGACAACTCCCACGCAGTGCAAAGCGCCGCAATTGTTGCTTTGACGGAGATCGACGTCACAACCGCGGGCGAGTTAGCGGCAAATTTACTGGGCACAGATGCTGAGCACGCGGAAAAAATTTTCACGGCCTTCTTCCGTCGCCAGGGCGGCACTGCCGTTCTCGAAAAGGCGCTTTCAGCAAAGCCACCATCGAAAGCAGCGGCTGAAACGGGTTTGCGATTGATGAACGCAGCGGGCAAACGCAACGACGCGCTCGCACAAACGTTGACTTCAGCCGCAGGTCTCACCAGAGACGGCGCGCCACTAACAGCCGCGGACATGGTCGGCTTTTTGGCTGAAGTACGCGCATCAGGAGATCCAAAACGCGGCGAGCAGATTTTTCGCCGCGCTGAACTCGGCTGCATCGCCTGTCACTCGATCAACGGTCAGGGAGGGAATATCGGACCAGACCTCAGCGCGCTCGGCACCGCGCAGCCGCTCGATTTCATTGTAGGCGCGATTCTCGAACCGCAGAAAGAAATCAAGGAAGGCTACACTTCGGTCGCCATCACGACAAAAAGTGGCGACGAGCACCAGGGTTATGTTGTGCGCGAGACACGCGAAGAAGTCGTGCTGCGCGACGTGTTGCAGAACAAAGAAGTTCGGCTGCGCCGCGATTCAATTAAGGAAGGGCGCGCGAATGGCTCGGTGATGCCCGAAGGATTGGTGAATACGCTCCGACGCGATGAGTTTCGCGATCTGGTGCGCTATCTTGCCGAACGAGGTGCTCCGCAGCCGGGCAACCGCTGATGTTGCGGCAATTACTCGGTGCGTTTTCGCGTAAAAGTATGCGTTGCGTGTCCGAAGAAAACTTCGGCGGCTTCCATGATCGTTTCAGAGAGCGTCGGATGCGGATGCACGGATTCGGCAAGGTCGCGGACGGTCGCGCCCATCTCGACCGCCACAACGCCTTCGGCGATGAGTTCACCCGCCCCATGGCCGGCAATCCCAACACCCAGAATGCGCTCCGTCTCCGGATCGATGATGAGCTTCGTCACCCCATCAGTGCGATCGAACGTCAGCGCACGGCCCGATGCGCCCCACGGAAATTTCGCGACTGCGATGTTCGTTCCTTTCGCGCGCGCCTCCGCTTCCGTGAGACCGCACCACGCCACTTCAGGATCAGTGAACACGACCGCAGGAATCACAACATCCTTGAACACGCTCCCCTCCCCCATCATCGCTTCGACAGCAACGCGCGCTTCTTTCGACGCCTTATGCGCCAGCATAACCCCGCCGACGATATCTCCAATCGCCAAAATCGATGGATCGGCTGTCTCCTGCCGCTCATTGACTTTGATAAAGCCCTTCTCGTCACGCTCGACCTTCGTATTCTCCAAACCAAGATCGGCACAATTAGGAACGCGACCGACCGACACCAGCACATGATCGTAAAGTTCTTCCGCTTGAGCACCGCTCTCGCCGTCAAACGCCACTTTGATGTGTTTGCCCACCGTGGCCATTTTCCCGACCTTCGTTTTGAGGCGCACTTCCTTGAAAGCTTTCTTCGCGTAAGCCATCACCGGGCGGACCAAATCGGGGTCAGCGCCGGTCAAAATTGAATCCAGCGCCTCGACAACGACGACTCGGCTGCCGAGCGCGGCGTACACGGTGCCCAACTCCATGCCGATGTAACCGCCTCCGACGACCAGGAGGTCCTGCGGAATCTCTTGCAATTCGAGTGCCTCGCGCGAGGTCATGATTCGCGGATTGCCGAGATCGAACGACTTGGGCATCGCGCTCTTCGAACCTACGGCGACGATCGCTTTATCGAACTTGATGAATTGCTGCCCCGATTCGGTTTCCACGCGCAACGTCGTCGAATCTTCAAAGTGGCCGCGGCCGTAAACGATCTGCACGCCACGCATCTTCGCGATCTGCGCGATTCCGCCGGAGAGCTTTTGCAAAATGCCATCCTTCCAGGCGCGCAGCTTCTCAAGCTCGATCTGCGGTTCGTTGAAACTGATGCCGCGATGGGCAGATTCGCGCGCTTCGACAATCAGCTTCGTCGCGTGCAGCAGCGCTTTGGATGGAATGCAACCGCGATTCAGGCAGACGCCGCCGAGGCGTTTGTCCTGCTCGACCAGAATGACTTTCTTGCCGTGATCGGCCGCGTAAAACGCCGCTGCGTAACCGCCGGGCCCGGCGCCGACGACGACGACTTCCGTTTTGATGGGGTCCATTTAGAGCTTAACCTCTTCCTCTTTGAAATTCTCCAGCGCCTGCACCAAATCGACAACGAACCGGGCCGCGCTGCCACCGTCGATCACCCGATGGTCATACGAAATGCAGACTGGCGTCATCATCCGCGGTTCAATCTTTCCGTCTCGCACCACGGCCTTCTGTGCGCCGCGCCCCAGGCCCAGAATCGCGACTTCGGGCCGGTTCACGATCGGTGTGAAATGCGCTCCGCCAATCCCGCCCTGGTTGGAGATCGTAAAACTGCCACCCTGCATTTCTTCCAGGCTGAGCTTGCGGTCGCGCGCCTTGTCGGCAAGCGCATTCACCTCTTGCGATACCTCGAAGACCGACTTTTTGTCGGCGTTGCGAATGACCGGTACCATCAGGCCGTGCTCGGTGTCCACCGCGAGGCCGATATGATAGTACCCCTTGTAAACAATCTCCTCGCCCGCTTCGTCGATACTCGAATTGAAGATCGGATGCTTCTTCAATGCTGCGACGACGGCTTTGATCACCAGCGGAGTCAAAGTGAGTTTGGTCCCCTTCTTCTCGTAATCAGCGCCGTATTTTTTCCGCAGTTCGTTCAGTCGCGAGAAGTCGGCTTCATCGAATTGGGTAACATGGGGGACCGAATTCCAGCTTTCGAGCATGCGCCGGCTGATCGTTTTGCGCAGCGGAGACACTGGCTTCTTCGTAACCTCACCCCATTTCGAAAAATCAATGCGCTCCGGCGCGCTGGGGACAGGCCGCCCTGCCTGTGTCCCGCCTGATTGAGCCGCAAGCTTTTGCAGACGCTGGATGTAGGCGTGCAAGTCGGCCATGACAATCCGCCCGCCCCGCTCGCTTCCTTTCACTTTTGTGAGGTCGATTCCAAGCTCCCGAGCAATTTTCCGGATCGACGGAGCGGCAGCAACGGCGATATCGGATGCAGGCTCTTCCTCCGCAACTGCCTCGGCTTCGGCTTCCGGTTCGGGGGCAGGTTCAGGCTCGTGCTGCCGCTGGGCGGGCGCCCTGGCTTTCGCAGGCGTTGCCGAGGCCCCCCCCGTTTCTTCGATAGTGGCAATAACCTGGCCGACAGAGACCTTATCCCCCTCTTTGACCCGCAGCTTCGCGAGCTTGCCGGCCACGGTCGAAGGGATCGGCGCGACGGCCTTTTCGTTTTCAAGCTCGACAATGGTCTGCCCCATCGTAACGGCATCGCCTTCTTTGACCAAAACGCTGACGACGGTGCCAGATTCAGCCCCTTCGCCCAGTTTGGGTAATCTCAAATCCATAATCGCGAAAATAGAATAAGGCACCCGGCCGAAAAGCAAAGCGGCGGCTTGCCCGAAGCGCGGGAGTCTAGGAAAGCAGGTCGGGAAGCCAAGCGGAAACGGATTTGTGCTTTGGCTTGGGTTCGAGACCAACTGGCCCTGCGGACGGTGCGATTAACGACCATTCGTAACCTATTTGTAACATTTCTTCCTTTTAACCGTAACATGGATGCCCAATATCTCGGGCTCGTCACGGGAACTGAAACAAACATATCTCAGGTTTATGAACCAAAAAACAATAACTACGGCAACTATCGTCGCGGGCATCATGGCTTGTGGCACGGCGGCAACGAACGTTCAGGCGCAGACGTCTGATCCCGCCCTCAACGCACTCGTCAAGAAGGGAATTCTGACCGAGAAAGAAGCCAAGGACGCGCTCGCGGCCGCCGAAGCGGATTTCAAAAAGAAGCCCGGCCCGACGATCGAAACCAGTTGGAAAGACGGACTCACCTTCACGTCTGCGGGCGGCCTGTTTAAAGGCAAAATCGGCGGCCAGATCCACTTCGACGTCGTCAGTTTCGATCAGGACCAGGACCTGCGAAACTCGCCGATTGCGGGCTTGAGTTTCGACAATCCTGCCAGTGCCTTTTTCCGTCGTGCTCGGCTGGCAATCGAAGGAGAAGTTGGCACTAAGCTGCCGATGTTCTTCAAAGTCCAATTCGACTTTGCCCCGGCTGAAACTGAGTTCAAGGATGTGTATTTTGGGGTCGACAAGATTCCTTTTGTTGGCCGCATCCAGGCCGGGCACTTCAAAGAGCCGATGGGTCTCGAAATGCTCACCAGCAGTCGTTTTCTTACCTTCGTCGAACGTTCGGCTCCGAGCGAAGCGTTCGCTCCCGAGCGCAACATCGGTATCATGGCCTCCGACGCCAAGATGGACCAGCACCTCACCTACGCCGCCGGTCTTTTTACCGACACGGGGGATTCCGGCAAGGTTACAAGCATCAACAGCAACTATCGCGCGACGGCCCGTGTGTCCGGCCTCCCATGGTATGACGAAGACTCAAAGGGCGCTCGCTTGATCCACGTAGGAATCAGCGGCAGCTACGTCGATCCGGGCGCAACGAACGACCTGGTGCAAATCCGCTCCCGCCCTGAATCCCGCACCCGCGATCGTTTCGTCGATACGGGCGGGGCCTTGGCTGGTTCCGATCACGCAGCCATCGCGGGCGCCGAAGCGGCCGTTGTCTTTGGCCCTTTCTCAGTGCAGGCCGAATACTTTCGCGAGTGGGTCAGCGGTGCGACTGTTGGTGGTTCTCCCACGTCACCGACGTTTGATGGCTTCTACGTCTTCGGGTCCTGGTTCATCACGGGGGAGCATCGCAATTACAAGCGCTCCACCGGCACTTTCGATCGCGTTATTCCCAACCATAGCTTTACCGAGGGCGGACTGGGCGCATGGGAATTGGCAGTCCGATATTCTCACACCGAACTCAATGATGAAGGCGTTCTGGGCGGCCGACTCAATGACATCACTGCGGGCGTGAACTGGTACCTGAATCCCAACGCCAAACTTCAGTTCCACTATATCAACGCGAAGGTTGACCGAGGTGCTACCGACGGCACTCTCCAGGTATTCCAGAGCGCCCTCGCGTTCGACTTTTAAGCCGATGCACAACATTTGATTCGCAGTCCTCCTGCGATCAAGTTCGGGCCGGCGGGAGCTTTCTCCTTCGTGGGGAAAACATAGCAACTCCCGCCGAGCCCTTTTCGTTCAGATTCCGGACCGCTCCTCTCATCGAGGCATGGCCGCGTTTATGGCTCCCAGGACATCGTCCACTGTGACCGCGAGCATGCAGCGACGGAGTTCTTCGGCACTCCCCTGAATGCCCCGGCCATCGTAACGGTAGTATTCCAGATTGCGGCCTTTGACGGCTGGATTGGGCACCAGGGTGTAAGACCGCGCATGAGGTTCGATGGTTTTGTTGAAGGTCGGAGTCTCAATGACAATTTGATGCGGCACCTTCATCGCCGCGGCGATGTGCATCAGCGCGGTGTCAACGCTCAAGAACGCGTCGCACCGCGCCACCAGTGCCGCGGCTTCCCGCAAATTGCGGCTAGGCGCCACGATCACGGAATGCGTTTCCGCGAGAATGCGCTCGTGGTCCGCCTTCTCCTCGGGTCCGCCGAAGAGCATAATCGTGATATCAGAACGCTCCTGACCCAGACGGCGGAACAATTCGATATAACTCTCCAAAGGCCAGCGCCGCAACTCGAGGTTCTTGGTTTTTCCCGAGCCGACGTGCACGCCGAGCAAACGCCTTCCCGGGAGGCTAAGTTGACGAATAGCCTCATCGGCCCATTTCTTTTCGCTATCCGCCAGGAAGATTTCGCTGTCATGCGAAGCCAGCTTCGGCTTTACACCGAGTAGTTCGAGCAACCGCAAGTTGTTCTCGATCGAATGGAGTTCATAACTCTGCGGCACAGTGCGGTTCACCAGCCAGTTGTCGAGAAAACCCCTGTTGTCGTAGGTGTGACTCAGACGCTGTTGCGCCCCAATGTAACGCGCTACGATTCGATACTGGATTTTGCTCTGCGGGTAAGTATTCAGCGAAACGTCGTAGCGTTCACGACGAAATTTCCAGAGCGAACGCAAGCTTGCGAAGCTTCCTCTCTTGAGCATGTCCTCGAAGCGCACGGAATTGATGTGCGGATTTCCTTCCAGCAACTCGCGCGCGCCAACCCCTTGCATGACGAGCACGTCGATTTGCGCCGCGGGAAAATTCAGGCGCAGTTCGTGCAGCAACGGCGTCGCCAGCAGCGTGTCACCAATGCCGGCCAGTGATATGACGAGGACCTTCATTCAGCTTCGCGCCGCCATTGGATGCAAAGCTGGGTGCGAAGAAAAAGAAAAAAGGCGCTGAAACGGTCAGCGCCTTTTATCCCACAACTCACGCCCCCAGTTCGGGCGTGTGAACCCTGGCTACTTGTCTGTTTTGGGCTGGTCGCCAGATTTTTCGACGGGCTTCGTGTTCTCGTCAGATTTTCGCTGGTCAGCACGCGCCGCTTTGCGCTCGGATTTGTCGAGCTTGCCGTCGCCGTCTTTGTCGTACTTCTTCAAGTCGCTTTCCCGATCTTTGCGCATGGCCTGCCGCTCGGATTTGTCAAGTTTGCCGTCCTTATTCGTGTCGTATTTCTCGATCTGTTTAGAGCGTTTTTCCTTCTTATCGGCCTCAGCGCCAAAGGCAACTGCACCGCAAATGCACAGACTTACGATCAATACCAGGCTTTTCATTTTGACAGACTCAGCAATATGGACGCACCCGGCCAGCGATAGGTTACAAAGATAAATTCAGGTCTGTTTCCGCAGAAAAACCCGCAAAACAGGCTGGACGACGTGGTCGACTGGGATGCTCGTCATGCAGCGAAAATCGATGGGGCATTCGCGGCGGAAACATGGCGCGCATGGCGCCTGGCCACGTAATAGTTCGTGCCCGGCTCCCGGCGGCCAGCCGGGTCCTGTCAATTCCGGGGACGTGCTGCCGAAAGGCACCACAACCGGGGTGCCAACGGCCGCTGCCAGATGCATTGGTCCGGTGTCATTGGTAAGCACGACCGCGCATGCTTTCAATGCGGCGCAGAGTTCGCGCAACGAGGTTTTGCCTGCGAGCGACTGCGCCGCGCCCTTCGGCAATTTCTCAACGATGCTCTCAGCCAGTGGAACCTCGCTGCTGTTACCGAAAACCCACCACTGACAATTCGTTTGCTCAAAAACAACTCGGGCCGCTTCAACGAATCGTTCGACCGGCCAGCGCTTGGCCAGACCATACTCCGCGCCGGGATTCAAGCCGAACAAAGGTCTGCCTTCGGTGGCGCCAAATCGTTTTCGCGCGGCCGCAACCTCATCATCCCGTATCGCGATGACGGGAGCGACCGGCGTGGGATTCGCGCCGAGCGAGGCGGCAATGTGCAGGTAGTCGCGAATTTGATGCGCGCTGTCGGAGTAGGTGTCTCGTGGTTTGGTTGGTTGCTCACGGACCAATCGCCGAACCTCCGACGTAGAGCGCCTTCTCGTATCCACCTCTTGCGCGCGTGGTGCGACGGGCTTCGTCAATGCCCACGTGCGCCATCGCCGCGCCAGGCCAATGCGCTCAGGAACCCCGCCCAGGAAAACCTCCAACGCGGAGCGAGGAGAATTGGGAAAGACAACCGCCGTGTCGAATCGTCCTTCACGAAGGCGTCGCGCAGTTTGAAACAAGGTCTCGCCTGGCTCGACCGGCATCACTGCGGTGATCGCGGGATGCGACTGCCACAGTTCCGCCAACTTTGATGGGGTAAGAAGCGTAATGTGGGCGTTCGGGCGCGCTTCACGCAATCGCATGAGTGCGGGCGTAGTCATGACGGCATCGCCGAGCCAGTTTACGCCGCGCACGAGAATCCTGCCTCCGCCGGCTGATGATTGGACCGTCATTCCCGGTGTGGCTGAGCGGCTGTGGAAACGGGTGCTGCGGCCTTCTGCGGCGAGGCAGTCGGCCTTGGTTTAGCGGTCTTCCAGCGATTGTGCACCCAAAACCAATTGGCCGGATCGCGCCGCACAGCAGCTTCAAACGCGCGATTGATATCAAGCGTGATTTCTTCCACATTGCGAGGCTGTCCGGCAACCCGTGTGGGAATTTCCGGGCCTGCTTCGACAACCCATCTGGCAAGAGCTACCCGATAGCAAATTCCGGTGTGGAGCGGGCAATCGTAACGAAGCGCAAAGATGGCGGCGGAACTGCTGGTCGAGCAGTCTTTTCCGAGAAATGGCACGAGTACCCCGCCAGCGCCGGCGTGCTGATCGAGAAGCAAGCCGAGCAATATGCCGGGGGTTTTCATCGCAGCCTTAAGGGCTTCGGCATCCGTGCGGCGTTCGAAGAGTAAGGCGTCCGATTTTTCGCGCATCCCTTGCATGAGACGGTTGAGCGCGGGTTGGCGGAGCGCGCGATAGGTTGAGGCGCATTGCACGCCCGGGACGTACTGGCCGAAGCGGGCGTAAAGTTCAAAGTTGCCGAAGTGGCCAATCGCGACGACGCGACGCGGAGCTTCCCTGGCGAATTTCTCGGGATATAACTTTTCGAGACCAACAAATTGCAGATGGGGTCGAAGTTCCTCGACGGTCATGGCGGCCGTTTTCACCGCCGACGCGTAGTTCTCGCCGATGCGCTTGAAATTTTCTTTCGCGAGCGCACGAAGTTCCCTTTGCGAGCGTTCGTTGCCGAGACACATCTCCAAATTGCGCAACGCCACGCGCCGATGCCGCGCGTCCAGCCGATACGCGAGCGCACCTCCAGCGCGTCCAAGCCTCGCGACCCATCTCAACGGCAATGCCTGCAGAAATTTGACGAACGCAAGCGCTGGGATGTAGAGCAGCCAGTCCATGTTTAACCACGAATTGACACGAATAGACACGAAGAGAGGAACACCACTATGAAGGTCAATTTGTGTTGATTCATGTTCATTTGTGGTTGCATTACCTAAAACAGATTTGGCGCACGCAATCCTGAAAGTCTTTGGCGCCCTTGAGGATTTTGATTTCGACGCGCATGAAATAGATCGGCAGGTCGCGGCGATCGATTTTTGGAAAACGCACCGCGTCCTTTTGTGTGGTAATAATGCAGAATGCCTGGCGCTTCTTGCTGCGGTTCACGACATTGAGCACTTCCTGCTGAGTAAACCGGTGATGATCGGCAAAGCGCTTCGCATAGACAAGTTCGGCTCCCAGTTGCACAAGGCTGCGCTCGAAACTTTCCGGCTGCGCAATGCCGCTCAGCGATGCCACTTTCCGCCCCTTGAGCAAATCGAGATCACGCCGCTCACCCGTGAACACATCCTCAAAATAGAGCGGATGATGAATGCACTCGATGATCCCGGCCGTCGGGTTATGGCGCGCAATGCGTTCCCGCAACCGCGCGGTGTCGCCGTCGCTCTTCGTGATGAAAATCGTGCTCGCGCGCGCGAGATGTGAAGGCGGTTCGCGCAGCGTCCCGCGCGGGAGCAGTTGCTCGTTGCCAAAAGGTTGCTGACAATCCACCAGCACAATGTCACGGCGTCGGCCGGCAAGTTTCCAATATTGAAAACCGTCGTCGAGGAGCAGTGTATCGCATCCGAACTTCTCGATGGCATAGCGCCCGCTTTTTACCCGGTCTTTGTCCACGAGCACGATTACATCTTTGAGATTCGATGCCAGCATGTACGGCTCGTCGCCGGCCGTTTCCGAATCAAGCAGCAACGATTTGCCATCCGAGACCACCCGCGGCGGCGTGGTGTCGTCACGAAAAAGGATTTTGGCGATCAACCGTTTGGCCAGAGGCGGCGGCTTGGAGCGATAACCGCGCGAGAGAATCGCGACCGTCCTCCCCTGGTCCTGGAGTTCGCGCGCGAACTTCTCCACGACGGGTGTCTTGCCCGTGCCACCGACACTGAGGTTCCCAACCGCGATCACCTGCACACCGAGCGTCGAGTCGCGCAAGATGCGCACGTTATAAAGAAAGCGGCGCACCTTCACGGCGAGCGCAAAAACTTTCGAGAGCACGAAAAGGCAAAACCGAACGACAGCCGCCTTTTTGTCGCGCCGTTGCTCAGTAATGACTTCCAGGACGAACGTCTCGACGTTTTCAGTCCAAATGCGGATCCGTTCGGGCATTGCCTGCCATCAGTCTGCCAAAGCTTCGCCAGCTAGAGCAATGACTGATGTTTTCCTCTTTACGTTTTGAAAGTTTCGCCTTGAACTGCGGGCCGCAATTTAGCGGCGAAACATGGCAAAGAATAAATTCGCGGCCTATCCCCGGCTGAATCCGGCGGGCATCGGGAAAGGCATTTCAGCGGCCGATCTCATCGATCAGGCATTCCTCGCGTATAACGGCGGGCGCCTGCGCGAGGCCGCGCAACTGCTCACGCAAAAAATGCTCCCGGACGATGGTTACATTGGCATGAGCCTCACTGGCGCGCTCACCCCCGCAGGCCTCGGCAAGTCGTGCCTGATTCCGCTAATGAAAGCGGGCTTTGTCGACTGGATCGTTTCCACCGGGGCGAACCTCTACCACGACATGCATTACGGTCTCGACATGAAGCTCTACGCCGGCTCGCCGTTTCTCGACGACGTCGTGCTGCATCGTGATGGCGTCATTCGCATTTACGATATTCTGTTCGATTACAATGTTCTTCTCGATACCGATGCGTTCGTGCGCGAAGCGATCCAGGGCCCGGAATTCCAGCGCCCCATGGGCACCGACGAATTTCATTATCTCCTTGGTCAGTACGTCTCTGAACGTGGTCGTAAGCTCAAGCTCACCGACAGCTCGGTCCTCGCGACCGCCTACGAATGTGGCATTCCGGTTTTTACGAGCAGCCCGGGGGATAGCTCCATCGGCATGAACGTTGCCGCGATGGCGATGCGCGATTCCAGGCTGATCTTCGATGTGAATCGCGATGTGAACCAAACGGCCTCCATTGTTTACGAAGCGAAGTCGTCCGGCCACAGATCGTCAGTCTTTATACTTGGCGGCGGCTCGCCGAAAAATTTCATGCTGCAGACCGAGCCGCAAATCCAGGAGGTCATGGGCATTCAGGAGAAAGGCCACGATTATTTCCTCCAATGCACCGATGCGCGGCCTGACACCGGCGGCTTGAGTGGAGCGACTCCAGCCGAAGCCGTGAGCTGGGGGAAAGTCGATCCGAGCACTCTGCCTGACTGTGTG
>Ga0193697_1000087_pt1 | contig 35724 bp, 29 predicted proteins | sample L3m2metaG_FD_145073 | JGI IMG/M metagenome (GOLD analysis project Ga0193697, IMG submission 145073) | Soil microbial communities from a riparian zone of the East river system, Colorado, United States - L3m2 | ecosystem: Environmental > Terrestrial > Soil > Riparian zone | place: USA: East River...
GGCGTTCCCGATCTCCTCATCGCGACCTCCGACAACCTGATCGACTGGACGCCGCTCGAGGATCCCGACGGACACCCCGTGAAGGTGTTGTCGCCGCGCCCCGGCTACTTCGATTCCTGGCTCGTCGAGGGCGGGCCCCCTGCGCTCATCACGCCGAGCGGCATCGTGGTGCTGTACAACGCAGGAAACAGCCGTCAATTCGGCGACTCGAGCGTCCCGGCGCGCACCTACACGGGTGGCCAGGCGCTCTTTGACGCGCGAAATCCCTTGAAGCTGATCGCGCGGTCGGATGCGCCCTTCATCCGGCCGACGCGCGACTACGAACGGACGGGCCAATATCCCGAGGGCACGACGTTTGTCGAGGGTCTCGTGCCTTTCAAAGGACGGTGGTTCCTTTACTATGGCACCGCCGACTCGCGGGTCGGCGTCGCCGTGTCCCGATAAGGAGTTGATTATGCGCCTCACTGCAGCGTTCGTCGCCGTTGCGTTCACTGCGGGCTCCGCCGCCGGCCAGGCGGTGGAGTATCGCTCCCCCGCCGGGGTCGAGTATCGCGCCCAACGTGACACCGGCGCGATCGCGCGCGCGGAGAGCGCGCTCGCGGCGAATCCCAAGAACGTCGATCTGATCATCCAGCTCGGCCTCGCCCAGTCCGGCGTCCGGCAGTACCGCGAAGCCATCGCGACCTTCACACGCGGCCTCGCGATCGCCCCGCAGAATGCGCTGCTCTACCGCTGGCGCGGCCATCGATATCTGTCAACGCGGCAGTTCGACCGCGCGATGGACGATCTGACGAAGGGGAGTCGCCTCGACAGCACGATCTACGGCATCTGGTATCACCTGGGGATCGTGCGCTACGCGCGTGGCGACTTCGCCGGCGCGGCGGGCGCGTTCACCCGCGCGCTGCCCGCCGCCCCCGACTCGGGCGAACGGGCGGGTGCCACCGACTGGTTGTGGATGTCGCTGTCGCGCGCGGGCCACGCGGCGGACGCGCGGGCGCTGCTCGACCGGCGACCCGACTCGATCCCGGCGGGAAACGCTTATGCGCAGCGCCTCCGCCTCTACCGCGGCGAAATTGGGCCGGACTCTGTGATCACCGCCGCCGACACGAGCGACATCCAAGTGGCGACGCTGAGCTACGGCGTGGGCAACTGGTACCTCGTGCGCGGCGACACGACGCGCGCGCGGATGTGGTTCGAACGCTCGGTCCGCTCCGGGGGATGGCCGGCGTTCGGGTTCATCGTATCGGAGTTGGAGCTGCGGCGTCTGCGGTGACGACCTACGTCGCCTTCCTGCGTGCGATCAACGTCGGTGGTCACGCGGTCGTGAAGATGACGGTTCTGCGCGACGCATTCACCGCCGCCGGGTGCAAGGACGCGCGGACCCTGATTGCGAGCGGCAACGTGCTCTTTGATTCCCCAGGCCCCGCCGCCGGCATCGGCGCGCTGGAGCGACGCATTCGGGCCGAACTGGGGCAGCTCTTCGACGTACCTCCCGGGTTATTCATCCGCACGGTGCGCGAGGTCGCGCGGCTCGTGCAAGCCAATCCGTTCAGGCGCTACGCGGGCAAGCCGCGTCTCGCGCTGTATGTCGCATTCCTATCCCGGAAGCCCCGGCAGATCCCACGATTGCCGCTGCGCTCGGTGCCGGAAGCGCTCGACGTGATCAGCGTGAAGGGGCGGGAGGCGTTCATCGTGAGTGGCCGCAAGAAGAACGGCCTCTACGGCTTTCCCAATTTGTTTATCGAGAAACAGTTCGATGTCACGGCGACGTGCCGGAACTGGAAGACCGTCCACAAGATCGCGGGCATGCTCGCCACGTGACATCACGTCTCGCGGGTGTGGTGCTGACCATGGCGGTGCTCGGTTGCGCCAGCGCCCCGCCCGCGCCGCCTCCGTCCGCGCCGATCGGATCCTCCTCGGCTGCCCTCGACGACCTGATCCGCAACGACATGACGGAGGACCGCGCTGTCGCGTGGTCCACGCGGCGCCTCACCTGGGACGACTTCCAGGGCGATCCCCCCGCGGATGGCTCCGAGGGCGCCATCACCGCCTACACGCTCTACTCGGCGTGGAAGTGCCGCGGTGACGCCTTCGAGTTCCGCGTCGTCGCGGGATTCCGGCCCCGCCAGTCGTGGGTCCGGGCCGTCGTCCTGAGGGACACCGTGCAGCGGCGCACCGTGCTCGTGCACGAACAGACGCACTTCGACCTCGCCGAAGTGCACGCGCGCCTCATGCGGCGGGCTTTCAGGGACCTGGAGCGGCCCTGCCGGCAGTCCGATGGGGAGCTTTCGGCCCTGGCCCAGCGTCTGGGCCAGGCGGAGAAGGCGGAGCAGCGCCGGTACGATTCCGAGACGAAACATGGGCTTCGGGCATCTCAACAAGCAGGCTGGAGCGCGGACGTGGCTCGGCGATTGAGGTGATGCGCCTCCGCGACAGTGACGTTTCGTGCGGTATCCCTGGCGCGGAACGGAAATCGACTCGAATGTGTCTAACGTACGGCTTTCCTTAGACGAGGTCGTCCCATGCGTCTCCGCCTGCCTTCACTTGCCACGTTGCGTGCATTTCGGCCCTCCCGGCGCCTCCTGCTGGGAGTCGGCGCCGGCATCCTCGTCCCCAGCGCCTGGCTGCTGGCGCGCGGTCCGGCGGCTCCCGACAACTCGCTCGTCGCGCGCGTCAAGCGCGGTCCCTTCGCGGTGACCGTCAGCACCTCCGGCGAGCTGCGGGCGCGAGAGTTCGTCCAGATCACCGCGCCCTCCGGCGCGCAGCAGGCTGGGGCCTGGCAAATGAAGATTCAGTCGATCGTGCCGGAAGGGACGATCGTGAAGCAGGGCGACATTGTCGCGGAGCTCGACCGCTCGACCCTGGCGAACAAGCTCGAGGAAGTGCGGCTCGCACTGACGAAGGCGGAGGCACAATACGAGCAGGCCATGCTCGACTCCACCCTGACGCTGTCCACGGCGCGCGAGAACATCCGCACCATGGAGCTGCAGCTCGAGGAAAAGCGCCTCGCCAAAGAGCAGGCGGTCTACGAGGCGCCCACGGTGCGGCGCCAGGCCGAGATCGACTACGAGAAGGCGGAGCGGGCGTTGGCGCAGGCACGGTCCGACTACACGACCAAGACGGAACAGGCCCGCGCCAAGATGCGAGAAGTGGGTGCCGACATGCAGCGGCAGCGCAACCTGTTCAAGGCCGTGCAGGATGTGATGGCGGGGTTTACGATCCGCGCGCCGGCGGCGGGGATGGTGATTTACGTGAAGGAGTGGAACGGTCGCAAGCGCACCACCGGATCGCAAGTGAACGCCTGGGAGCCCGGTGTGGCGACGCTGCCCGACCTCACCCGGATGGAGTCGGTCACCTATGTCAACGAGATCGACGTGCGCAAGCTCGCCGTCGGTCAGCCCGTGATCCTCACCCTGGATGCCGATCCGACCAAGCGCCTTACCGGGACCGTGGCGAGCGTCGCGAACGTCGGTGAGCAGCGGCCCAACACCGACGCCAAGGTCTTCGAGGTCAAGGTGACGGTGCAGGAGTCGGACACGACGCTGCGTCCCGGGATGACCACGGGGAACGGGATCGAGACCCTGAAGTTGGCCGTCGCGTTGTACGTGCCCCTGGAGGCGGTGAGCAGCGAAGGAGGAGTTCCGTTCGTGTACCGTCAGGACGGCGGCCGCGTCACGAAGCAGGAGGTCATCACGGGGCCGATGAGCGACGATGAAGTGGTGATCGTGCGTGGTCTCGAGGAGAATGATCGGGTGCTGCTGACGCCCCCGCCCGACCACGAACACATCACCCTGACGCGCCTCCCGGCCTCCGTGCGCGACAGCCTCCCGGTGGCGGGAGGCGACACGGCCCGCCGCGGGGGCAACATCGTGGCGCCCGCCCCTCCGCCGCGGCGGTGAACCTCGCCGAGCTGCGCCGCGAGTTCGTCGCGCACGTCGGCTTCAGCATGCGGACGGCGGTCGAAGCCGTGCAGCACAATAAGCTCCGCGCCTCCCTCACCTCGCTCGGCATTCTGTTCGGGGTCGCCTCGGTCATCGCCATGCTGGCGATCGGGAAGGGCGCCGAGCGCGAGATCCTCGAGCAGATGCGCCTGCTCGGCTCGAACAACGTGATGATCACGCCCCTCGTAGAGCAGCACGAGGGTCCCGCCGAGGAGGAATCCGGCAAGAAAGTGACGAAGTTCTCGCCCGGCCTCACATACGCCGACGCCCAGGCGATCGCGCGGGTGGTCCCGGGAGTCGAGGTGACGAGCGCGGAAGTGGTGCTGAACACCTCCCTCACGCGGGAGGGCCGCCGCCGCAGCGGGAAACTCGTGGGCGTCGACACGACCTACTTCCGGCTCACGAACCTGGCGTTGGCCTCGGGGGCGACGTTCACGCCGCAGCAGGTGGAGCAGGGGCTTCCCATCGCCATCATTGGCCACGGCGTGCGCACGCGCTTCTTCACGACGGAGGACCCGATCGGGCGCCCGCTCAAGGTTGGGGAAACCTGGGTGACCGTGGTCGGCGTCCTCCAAGATCGCCGCCTCACCCAGCAAACGGCGCAGCGTCTGGGAATCCGCGACGCCAACATGGACGTCTATGTGCCGGTGCGCACGGTTCTCGTCCGGTTCCGAAACCGCGCACAACTCACGCAGCAGGACATCGAGCAAGCGGCGCGCGCGGTGACGGTCACCACCAGCGATCAGCAGCAGGAGTCCGAGGAGCAACGGCAGGAGCGCACCAACCGCAATCAGCTCGACCGCATCATCGTGCGGGTGACCGAGTCGCGCTACGTGTCGTCCGTGGCGGACGTGCTGCAGCGCATGCTCACGCGTCGGCACAACACGGTCATCGATTTCGAGATCAACGTCCCCGAGATGCTGTTGCGCCAGGAGCAGCGCACCAAGACGATCTTCAACGTCGTGCTCGGCGCGATCGCGTCGATCTCCCTTGTCGTCGGCGGCATCGGGATCATGAACATCATGCTCGCGTCCGTGCTCGAGCGCATTCGCGAGATCGGCGTGCGGCGCGCCATGGGCGCGACCCAGAAAGACATCCTGTTTCAGTTCCTGAGCGAGGCGGTGTTGATCAGCGTCGCCGGCGGCGTCGCCGGCATTCTGGTCGGCGCGGGACTCTCGATGGGCATCGAAAAGTTCGCCGGCATCACCACGATCGTGTCGCTGCTGTCGGTGATCGTCGCCTTCGGCGTCTCCTTCACGGTGGGACTTGCCTTCGGGATCGTGCCCGCCTACCGCGCCGCGCGCCAGGACCCCGTCGTCTGCCTCCGTTACGAGTGATCCTATGACTATGCGTGGCCGGCTGTTGCTGTCCCTCGTGCTCGGCGTGTGCGCGCCACTCTCGACGTCCCTGGCCCAAGACTCGACGTCCCACGCGATCACGCTCCCCGAAGCGATCGCGCTGGCGCAGCAGCGCGGCCACGCGGCCCGCGCCGCGCGAGCGACCCGCGAGGCGGCGCGTTACCGCCACCGCGCCTACCACTCGAGCCTCTTGCCGCAGCTATCGCTCGGCGGGACGGTCCCGTCCTACAACAAGTCGATCATCCCCGTGCTGCAGAATGACGGCAGCACGAAGTTCCTGCCGCAACAACAGACCGACGCCACGCTCTCCCTGATTCTGTCCCAGAAGATTCCCATCACCGGTGGGGACCTGTTCGTCTCGTCGTCGCTCGCGCGAGTCAGTGTCAGCGGGCTCGACACGTTCCGGTTGTGGTCCTCGACGCCGGTGTCGGTAGGGCTGCGTCAGGATGTGTTCCGACCGAACACCGCGGCATGGATCGGGCGTGAAGACGCGGCGCGCGCCGAGCTGGACGAGCGCACCTATCTCGAGGCGATGGAAGACGTGTCGGTCCAGACCACGAACGCGTTCTACGATCTGTACGCCGCCCGTGTCGGACTCGCGAACGCCGTCACGAATGCCGCCGTGAACGACACGCTGTACCGGTTGAATACCGGCCGCTTCGAGGTCGGCAAGATCGGCGAAAACGACCTGCTCCAGAGCGAGCTGGCGCTGCTCCGCTCCCGCTCCGCTCTCGAGTCGGCGCGCCTCGAACACGAGCGGGCGACCGATGCATTGCGCCTGGTGCTCGACTTGCCCCCCGGGACGCCCGTGGACGTCACGGTGACGGGGGACGTCCCCGAATTCGAAGCCGATACGGCGCGGGCCGTGGCCGAAGCCACCAAGAACCGCGCCGCGGTGAGTGCCGTGGCGTTGGACGAAGTCCAGGCTCGGCGCGGCATCGCCGAGGCGCGCTTCCGCACCGGTGCCGGTGCGACTGTGCAGGCGAGCTATGGGTTCAACGCCACGGGACCGGAGGCGAACCTGGCGTACCAGAACCTGCTCGAAGCGCGCCGCTTCACCGTATCGGTGCAGGTCCCGATCTGGCAATGGGGCGCACATTCAGAGGGGGTGCACGCGGCCGAGGCCGACCGCGACCGCGTCGCTAGCCAGTCGGAGGGTACGCTCGGCCAGGTCGCGCACGATGCCCGGTTTGCCGCCCTCGAGCTGGCGCAGGCACGCCGCAACTTCCTCCTGGCCGCCAAATCGGACAGCGTTGCCGCCAAGCGGTTCGAGGTCGCCTATAACCGCTACGTCATCGGCCGGATCACGATCGACAACCTGTACATCGCCCAAGCCGAGAAAGACCAGGCACTTCTGCAGTATGTCCAGGCGCTGCGGGGCTACTGGGGAGCGCATTACCGGCTGCGGCGGGCGACCCTGTTCGATTTCGCGACGGGACGGGCTATCCGTGGTGACTAAACCCACCCCGGGTGGGCGGCGTCTAAGAGGAAGCCTTCACCAGGGGATACTCATGGCTAGCCGAAACACCCGCACGTCCCGCCTCGTCCTGCCGGTCCTGCTCGCGGTCCCACTGATCGCCGCATACGGCGGCTGGGCGGCAATCACCGTCGAGGACCTGCCCGATTATGGCGTCGTGCGCCAGCCGCTGAACCTGACGTTCACGGTGCGCCAGCACGGTGTCACCAAGCTGAGCAATCTCGAGCCGCGCGTCGAAGCCCGTGGCGCGGGCACGAATGCCGCGGCGGTTGCCGTGCCGGGCAAGGAAGCAGGCCAGTACACGGCGCGTCTCGTGCTGCCGCAGGCGGGGGAGTGGACGATCACGATCCACAGCGGATTTGGAAACAGCAAGGTGACGCTCGTGGCGATGCAAGTGATCGAGCCGACGGCGCAGGCGCCGGCAGCGCTCGCGGCGGCCGACCGCGGCCGTCGGCTCTTCGTCGCGAAGGGGTGCGTCACCTGTCACGTGCACGGCGACGTAAAGGGCAGCGGCGTCTTAGCCGTGGGACCCGATCTGACGGGCCGGCGCCTGGCCCCCGAGTACCTGCAGCGCTTCCTCGCCGATCCGTCGATGATCGGTAGCGCCAACCAGATGCCGAACCTGAACCTGAAGCCTGCCGAGATCGCCGCCCTGATCGCCTTTCTCGATCAGACTGAGCACGTAGGCGTCGGCAACTAAGCTCGATCCCTAGGGCTTGAGGAAGCGGCCGTACCACTCCAGGTAGCGCTGCCAGCGGTCCTTCTGGTACGTCGGTTTGCCGATGCCGTGCGACTGGCCTGGGTAGACGACGAGCTGGGTCGTCCTGCCCAGGCGGCGCATCGCCTGGTACATCTGCTCCGAGTTCATGACCGGCACGTTCCAGTCGCTGGAGCCGCCCATCCACAGCGTGGGCGTCGTGATCTTCGCGACGGACCAGAACGGCGAGATGCGATCCCAGGCGCGCTGGTGCGTCCACGGCAGGCCCAGCTCCATCTCCCAGAGATTCTGGTAGTGGTCGTGCCCGTAGTTGGACGTGTAGAGTGCCTCGCTCGCGCCGCTGATCGCTGCCTTGAAGCGCGTGCTCTTCGTGATGACGTAGTTGGTGAGAATCCCGCCGTACGACCATCCCCCGACGCCGAGGCGCTCCGGGTCCGCGACACCGACGCGGACCGCTTCGTCCACTGCCGCCATCACGTCGTCGAAATCCTTGTTGCCCCAGTCCGCGAAGATCGCGCGCGAGAACTTGGCGCCGTATCCCGACGAGCCGCGGGGGTTCGTCAACACGACCGCGTAGCCCCGGGCCGCGAAGATCTGGGCCTCCGTATTGAACGAGCGGTCGAACTGTGAGACGGGGCCGCCGTGAATGCGCAACAGGGTGGGGTAGCGCTTGCCCGCCTGGTAGTCGGCCGGCGTGTACAGGAACGCCTCGACGGCGGTCCCGTCACGGCTCTTGAAGTGCAGCTCGCGCACGTCGGCGAGGCGCAGCGAGTCGAGCAACGCCTGATTGGTGCGGGTCAACTGCTTGGGCCCCACCGTCTCGACCACGAAGATCTCATTGGGGAGGTGCGGCGCGCTGATCAGCGCCGCGATCGTGCCGTCGGCGCCAATGCTGTACGCGTTCACTTCTCGCGCCTCATTTCCACCGCCCAAGAGGCGTGTGACTGCGCCGGTGGTGCCATCCACACGCACCAGGTAGTTGTCGCCTTCGTCCTCGAGAATGCCATAGATGCTCTTCCCATCGGGCGCCCAGCGCTCGGCGCGGATGTTGCGATCGAGCGCGGCGGTCAGCGCGCGCGGCCGCCCACCCTCAGCGCCGATCACGGCGAGCTGGCCCGGATCGTAGATCATCGCGATCGGCTCACCCAGCGGCTGCCGATCGTAGAGGATCCACTTGCCGTCGGGACTCCACGCCGGGTCTCCGTCGGGACCGGGTTCGGCGGTGAGCCGACGCGTCGTCGCGCCCTTGGCAGTGTCGTCGCTCGCCACGACCCAGACGTCCGAGTTGTCGTTGCCGTCCACGCTGTCGCGATTGCTGGTGAACGCGATCGACCGGCCGTCGGGGGACCACGCGGGCCCCTCGTCGTCCCAATCGCCCGAGGTGATCTGTCGGGCCCCCCCCGGGGCCTTTGTGCTCACGTCGAAGACGTAGATGTGCGTGCGCCGGTGATCGAGGTAGCCGGTGCCGTCGCGTTTGAACTGGAGGCGATCGATCACGTAGGGGCGCTGCGTCTTGGCCTTGGCGCCGATCCAGGTCGTGTCGCCCGCCTGGTCCGGGGTCAGGTCGTCGACCTCGAGGGCCAACCGCCCGCCATCGGGAGACCAAACGAAGCTCCCCACACCCTGCTTGACCGACGTCAGCTGTTCGGCCTCTCCGCCCAGCCGGTTCAGCACCCAGACCTGCGTTTCGGCGTCCTCTCCGCGGGACGCGAGGAACCCCAGGTACTTCCCATCGGGGCTCCAGCGGGGGCTCGATGCCGAGCCGCCCTTGGTGGTCAGCGGGATCGGGTCACCGCCGGTGACGGCGACCATCCAGATGCGGCTCGTGGACTTGTCCGCGGCGAGGTCGGGCGTCGATACGACATAGGCGACCCACTTCCCGTCGGGACTCACGCGCGGGTCTGAAACTCGCTGGATACGGAAGACATCGTCGACGGTGAGGACGCGCGTCGTGGAGCCTTGAGCCTGGGCCACCAGCGCAAGCAAGGAGAGAATGATCATAGGCGGCAAACCTATCACCGATTCAGCGGCGTCGCTCTCCGCGCTGTGCGATCAGCCGTTCCACGGTGAGCCGCAACAACGCGAGCGACGACTCGGGGAACGCCAACAGGAAGCGGTGGAACCGCTGGTAGTCGAGGGCGAGCACACGGCTCGGCCCTTTGGAGATCACCGTCGCGGTTCGTTTGCCCGGCCCGAACATCCCGTATTCGCCCACGACCTGGCCTGAGCCCAGCGTCGCCACGATCCAGCCATCCGACAAGCTGACCTCCATGCGACCATCGATGATGGCGTACACCTCCGTGGCCGGATCGCCTTCGCGGAACACGACCTCACCGTCGCCGAACGCGCGTGGTTCGAACATCGTGGCGAGGACTTTGATCTCGTTGGGCGGCACAACCGCGAAGACGTCGCCGCTGCGCAGCAGGCGCGCCCGCTCCTCGACGTCCTCGGGGCTCACGCTCGCGCTCAGCACGTTGAAGAGGCGCGTCGCCCGCAGCATCATGTCGCGCCAGCGCCGGTTCTCCGTGAAGTGACGTTGCGGCAGGATGTTCGGGTCGGCGAGCAAGCGCGCGGCTTCGCGCAGGCCCGACGCGTACGCGCCGTGGGCCCCCGCCCAGTGATGGCGGTATGTCGCCTCGCCCGCGAAGAAGAGCCGGCCGCCGGCCGGCGCCGCCAGCGCGTCGATGTCCGCGGGAGTAGCGCCCACGGGGAGGTACGCGTAGGACCCACGCGCAAATGGATCGGCGTCCCAGCGCGTCCGCTCGACCGACGAGGCGCGCGGAGCATCGGCACCGAACAGGTCACGCACCACGCGCTCGCCCCACGCGGCGGCTTCGGCATCCGAAACGCGCTCCAGTTCGCGTGCCAGGCTCCCGCCGGTGATCAACACCAGGGCCGGGACGCGGTGCGTCTTCCAGAGGCTGATCGCCATCGTGGGATTGCCCGCGACCGGCTGGCACAGGTAGCCGAACACGTACTGGTCGGGGGGCCAGAAGGGTTTTTTGTAACGCAGCACGATCTTCGTGAGGTCGCCCATCCCGAGGCGCCGGATGGCGTCGCGCTTGGCGTCGGGCAGTTCTGGCGTGAAGGCGACGTCGCCCGATTGGAGGACGCCCAGCGGCAGCGTGACGATCGCGGCCTCGCACTCGAACGTTTCGTGGTCGGTGTGGACGCGCACCGGCACGCGTGCGTCCCATTCGATGCGACGCACCACGCTCTTCAGGCGCACGTCGAGCCCCTGGGCGAGTCCGTCTGTGAGCGCGCCGTAGCCGCGTTCGATGACGCTGTCGCCGTAGCCGTACACCTCGTAGCCGTCGTCCCACCACAGGAACGACAGGGCCTTTTCGTCGGCCGCGCAGTCGTCACGAGCCGACAGGGCGATGTGCCACTCGACGGAGCGCCGGTCTTGCTCGCTGAGGCCTCGGGCGTCGAGGGCGGCGGCCACAACCTCGTGGATGGACGTGTCCGCTTCGCCGGCGGCGAGCCGCCGGCGCCGCTCGGCGTCCATCTCGTCGCGCGCTTCGTCGGCCACGAGGATGCTGCGCAGCTTCTCCGGGGGGGTGAGGATGCGGCCGCCAGGCCCGTGCAGCACCAGGTGGTCCCAGCCCCCCGAGTAGGCGCTGTCTCCGCCGACAAAGAGGGACCCGAGCCCGAGCTCGCGGGCGAGGTTGGTGATGGGGTTGCCCTCGGTCCCGTGAATCCAGTGTGCGCCGAGATCGATCCCATCGCGCGTATGGCAGCGGCCGCCGACGCGGTCGCGCGCCTCGAGCACCGTGACGGGGATGCCGCGTTGCGCCAGTACGCGGGCCGCGCCGAGACCGGCGAGCCCCGCCCCAATCACGAGCACGGGGCCGCCGCGGTAGCCGCCGCCCGCGGGAAGCCAGCCGCTCAGGCGCTCAGAGGGAGGCACGGTTCAGGCGTCGGCGCAGCTCGTAGATGGCGATCACGGGAACGTAGAAAGTGATGTCGGCGGCGATCTTACCGAGCGGCACACCCCATTGGCGGCCCAGCCAGTGGGTGCCGAGCCCCATCGCCAGGGGCCGGATGATGCCGCTATCGAGGATCTCGGCGGCGCCGAACTCGATCATCAGGTTGGCTGCCGTGCGTGCCCACGCACCGGGGCCGTGGGGGCGCTGCGCGCGAATCTCGCGCCCCACCATGACGGCGTAAAACCCCACGTTTTCACCCAGGGCCCCGCCGTAGGCCGCTGCAACTTCATTGCGGGTCGTCGCGTAGAGCAGCCACGAGCCGAGCAGCGCGGTGGCGATGCCGACCAGCTCTGCCGGTCCGTAGCGGCGAATCCAGTCTTTCACTCGAATCATGCGCCGAAAATGTACGGGCCCTTGCCCGGTCGCGCACGGACTTTTACCTTGCTTGTAGCCGCATCTGAATCAACGCACTCAAAGGGATTCCGACTGAACTCATGATGATCGACCTCTGCACGTATCTGACGCCCTCGGGGCGCCGGCAGACTCCGCTGATGGAGTTTGTTGGGCGTATTGCGCCCGAGCGCGCCGTTCGCCGAATGCGAGCACCCTAGAAGTCCATCGGATCGTTTAGATGCCGTGATCCGGCCTTCCGGGTGCTGTACGAGACCTGGAGGGCCGTTCTGTTTCGCACCACACAAGGACCACGGACATGAGCACGACTGAGCATCTCGACGATCAAATCATCGGGCGCTACCTGGACCAGCCCCTGCGCCTGCCGGCCGAATTGCGCCGCCAGATCGAGGCGGCCTGGGACGGCGCGCCCGTACAGCTCTACGCCCTGAGCGATCTCGACCAAGCGCTGCGGCTCGTCGAGTCGTGGGTCGCCCTCGGCCCGCGACACGTTGCCGTGGCGCGCCGCGGACCCGACAACGCCTGGATCGTCCAGAGCGTCGAGCGGTCGCGCATCGAGGCGGTGCGCGAGGCTCCGGGTTTGTCGGCCAACACGTTGACACTGTTGGCCGCGCCAGGGGAGCCGGCGCTCGTCCTGGTGCGCTACACGCACCGCCAGCGGCGCGCGTTCGAGAACATCCGCTTCGTGATCGAGGAGCAGCTCGAGGGCCGCGAGATCCCGCCCGTGGATCCCGACCGCGCGTACGCCGACGGCGTGGCGCGGCCCGTGCGCGAAGCCCAGGCGGTCGTGTCGGGCCGGGAAGTGGCCGTCATCAGGCGCCTGCTCGGCTATCTCGGGCCCTACCGGCGCCAGCTCACGATCGGGATGACGGCCGCGACGCTGATCACGCTCGTGAGCCTCATCCCCCCGTACCTCGCGGGGTACCTGATCGACCGCGTGGTGCGGCCGGCGCGGGAGGGCGGGTTGTCCCTGGGCCGAGCGAGCACGATCGCGTGGCTCGCCGTCGGCGCGATGGCATTGGTGTACGTCATTCGCCAGGGCGCCGCGGTCGTGCGCCTGCGGCTGATGGCGATCCTGGGTGAGTGGGTGGCGCGCGACCTGCGCTCGGAGCTGTACGAGCACATCCAGCGGTTGTCGCTCGCGTTCTTCTCGCGCAAGCGCACCGGCAGCCTCATCACGCGTGTCTCGGCCGACACGGACCGCCTGTGGGACTTCCTCGCCTTCGGCGTGGTGGACGTGTCGCTCTCGCTCGTGATGCTCGCTGGGCTGGGCGCGGTGCTGCTCTCGCTGGACTGGCGGCTCGGGCTCGCAATGACGCTGCCGGTGCCGTTCTTCTGCTGGCTGATCTACCGGCACGGCGAGTCGATCAACCGGCTCTTCATCCGGGCGTGGCGCAAGTGGTCGCGGGTGTCGGACGTCTTGTCCGACACGATTCCCGGGATCCGCGTCGTGAAGGCGTTCAACCAGGAGGAGCGGGAGATCCGGCGCTTCGGCGAGCGCAACCAGGACGTGACCGCGGAGTTCAACCGCATCCACGAAACGTGGACCACGTTCTGGCCGCTGTTGATGCTCGCCGTGCACGGCACGACGGTCGTCGTGTGGGCCCTCGCGCTGCCGCGCCTGCTCGGAACCGGCACCGCGTTGCCGGTGGGCACGTTCGTCTCGTTTCTGTTGTACACGACGATGTTCATCGGCCCGATCGAAGTGATCGGACAGATTGCCCGCACGATGAACCGGGCCACCACGTCGGCGCACCGCGTGTTCGAGGTGCTCGATACGGAGGCCGAAGTGCGCGACGATCCGGAGCCCGTGCAGCTCCGGCCGGTGCACGGCCGCGTGGCGTTCGAGCATGTGACGTTCGGCTACGACGGCGTCCGTCAGGTGCTGCGCGGCGTGAGCTTCGATGTGGCGCCGGGCGAGCTGATCGGGCTCGTCGGCCCGTCGGGCGGCGGCAAGACGACGATCGTGAACCTGATCGCGCGCTTCTACGACGTGACCGGGGGCGCGATCCGCATCGATGGCGTCGACCTGCGGCGGCTCGATACCGGGCACTACCGCCGCCAGATCGGGATGGTGCTCCAGGACCCGTACCTGTTCCACGGCACCATCCTGGAGAACATCCGCTACGGCCTGCCTGAGGCGTCGCTCGGGCAGGCGATCGCGGCGGCGCAGGCGGCGAACGCGCACGACTTCGTCACGAAGCTGCAGCACGGCTACGACACGGTGGTGGGAGAGCGGGGGCACACGTTGTCGGGTGGCGAGCGTCAGCGCGTGTCAATCGCGCGGGCGATCCTGCACGATCCGCGCATCCTGATCCTCGACGAGGCGACGAGCAGCGTCGACACCGAGACGGAGCGGGAGATTCAGGAGGCGCTCGAGCGATTGATCGCGGGGCGCACCGTGTTCGCCATCGCGCACCGGCTCTCGACCCTGCGCAAGGCGTCCCGGTTGTTCGTGATTGAGGACGGGCGTCTGGTCGAGCACGGCACGCACCACGAGCTGCTGGCGAAACCAGACGGCAAGTACCGGAAGCTGTACGAGCTGCAGCTGCAGCTCGCATGACAAAAGGAGGTCTCAATGGAGTCGACGATGGTGAGGGCCCCAGGAAGCTCGCTCGCCTTGGAGCAGCGCCCCGACGGCCGCCTCTGGGCGACTCGGGGCGACGAGGAGCGCGCCGTGTGGGTGCGGCGTTGCTTCCCGTGGTCCGAGCCCGGGCACTACCTCTCGCTGCGCGACGCGGATGAGGAGGAGTTCGCCCTGGTGCGCGACCCCGCCGAGCTCGATCCCACGTCACGCGCGGCGCTCGAAGGCGCGCTCGCGCTGGCCGGGTTCGTGTTCGAGATGACGCGGGTGTTGGAGATCGAAGAAGAAGTCGAGATCCGGCACTGGCGTGTCGAGACCAAGCAGGGGCCACGGGCTTTCCAGACGCGGCTCGATGACTGGCCGCGCACGCTGCCCCACGGTGGCTTGCTCATCCGTGATGTGACGGGGGATTTGTATCACCTCGGCAAGCCGGCGGCGCTCGATCGGCAGAGCCGGGCGTTGTTGTGGGCGTTTGTGGATTAACGCTGGCAGTACGGGCAGAAGGTGGTCGCGCGCAGATCGATCTTATGCGTTGCGGTGAGTCGCTTGCCGCAACGCACACACTTTTCCCCTTTCCGGCCGTAGACGCGCAGCTCGAACTGAAAGCGGCCGGGCTCGCCGGTGCCCGTGCGGTAATTGCGCAGTGTCGTACCGGATGACGCGAGCGCGCGCTCCAGTACGTCGACGATCGCGGCGTGCAGCCGGGCGAACTCCTCGAGCGACAGCTTGTTGGTGGGCTTCGCCGGATTGAGCCGCGCGTCGAACAGCGCTTCGTTCGCGTAGATGTTGCCGACGCCCGCGACGCGCCGCTGATCCATGATGGCTTTCTTGACCGCCGTGCGCGTGCCTTTGAGCCGGTCGGCGAACACAAAGGGCGTGAACGTCCCGTCCAGCGGCTCGGGGCCGATCCGTCCCGTGTAGGCAATCCACCCTTCCTCATCGAGCAACCAGATCGTGCCGAGGCGCCGCACGTCGCGGTAGACGAGGACGCGGCCGTCGCTCAGCGTGCACAGTAGTACCGAGTACTTCCGCTCCGCGCGCGTCAACGACTTCTCATGCACCAAAAACGATCCTGTCATGCGCGGCTGGACGATCATGCGGTGCCCGCTCGATAGCCGAAACACCGCGTGCTTGGCGCGGCGGGAGACCTGCTCGATGGTGTTGCCCGTCAGCGTCTTGATGAGGCGGGACTTGGTGACCTGCCGCAGGACATGAGTCTTCCTGAGTTGCACCTGCACGACTTGGCTCCCCTCGAGACGGGGGGCCAGGTCGCGGACGATCGTCTCGACTTCAGGCAGCTCCGGCACGTTGCAGCTCGCGCCAGGCGATATCGCGCCGCCAGGTCTTCCCTTCGAACGCGATCTTGTCGCAGGCCGCCGCGCTCACCCGGGCCGCCGCGGCCACACTGCTGCCGAGGCCCGTGACGGTCAGCACGCGGCCCCCGGCGGTCCGCAGCGTGCCGTCAGCATCGCGCGAGGTTCCGGCCTGAAAGACGACCACGTTCACTCCCAGATCGCTCGGCAGGCGAATCGCGGCGCCCTTTTCAGGCTTTTCGGGATAGCCGCGGGCCGCGAGCACCGTCGTGACGGCCGCGCGCGCCGGCGCGATCACCTGACGCTTGGGCCGCCAGCGGCGGCGCGCGATGTCGATCAGATGCTTGGTCGCGCCCTTGGGAAGAACCGGGAGAATCGCCTGCGCCTCGGGGTCACCGAACCGACAATTGAACTCGAGGACGTTGGGTGTGCCGTCGGGCGCGAGCATAAGCCCGGCGTACAAGATCCCTTCGTACGGAGCGCCCTGTGCCGCCATCTCGCGTAACACCGGCTCGAGCACGTCGCGGCGCACCCGCGCGAGCAGCTCGTCCGTCGTCAGCGTCACGGGACAGTAGGCGCCCATCCCGCCGGTGTTGGGGCCCGTATCGCCTTCGCCCAGGCGCTTGTGGTCTTGTGCCGGCGGCAGGATGACGATGCGCTCGCCGTCGGTGAGCGCCAGGACCGACAGCTCCTCGCCCACCAGAAACTCTTCGATCACGATCTCGGTGCCGGCCTCGCCGAGTGCGCTGCCGGCGAGCATCGCGCGCGCGACGGCGGCGGCTTCGGCGCGGGCGGCGCACACCACGACGCCCTTGCCCGCGGCAAGTCCCGACGCCTTCACGACCAGCGGCTCGGCATGCGCCTCGATGTATGCGAGCGCTGCCGCGAGGTCGGTGAAGGTCGCGCTCGCGCCGGTGGGGACGCCGGCGCGGCGCATCACTTCCTTCGCGTACGCCTTCGACGACTCGAGCCGGGCCGCGGCCTGGGTCGGTCCGAAGACGGCGCGGCCGGCGTCGTGGAGCTTGTCGGCCAGGCCCGCGGCGAGGGGCGCCTCGGGGCCGATGATCGTGACGTCGATGTCGTGTTGCGTGACGGCGGCGACGAGCGCGTCCACGTCAGTCGCCGCGATGGGGAGGTTGGTGCCGAGGGTGGCGGTGCCTGGGTTGCCGGGAGCGGCGAAGAGAGTCGCGTCAGGGGTGTCGCGGTGCAGCGCCCAACACAGCGCGTGCTCGCGGCCACCCCCGCCGACGACCAGGATTCTCACTTCTTCTTGAAGGCGTCCGAAAAGGCTTGTGCGGCTCGCTTGGCCGTGTCGACCACGTCGTTCACGACCGCCTTGGCTTCGTTCATGTAGTGATCGCGGGCGTCGTCGATGTCCTTGTCGATCGGCCGCTGCTCGGCCTCGGGACCACGGCGCGTGTACTCTCCACCCAACACCTTCTCGTACGTGCCGGCCGCGACCCAGCGCTCCAGCTCGGCGGCGCGGAGCGTGTGGAACGGATGCGACCGCTCCAGCGTGTTCAGGATCTTGAAGATGCGGTCGATCGCGCCGCCATCTTCCTCGTACTCCTTCGCTTGCTGCAGAAATGCGTCGAGGTCCATCTCCTTCATGTCGCCACCGCCCGCCATCTTGAGGAACATCCGCATCGACCCGCGCGGGTCCTGGGCCGCGAGCAACCCGGCGCGATCGGCCGACAGCTCGCTCTTGCGGGACCACTCGAGCAGCGCCAGCCGGATGGGCGTGAGCACCAGGGTGGTGAGAAACGGGAGGAAGCTGAGCCCCACGACCAGAATCAAAATCAGGATCGTGTGGTACAGCGCGTGCCCGCTCATCACGTGGCCGAGCTCGTGCCCCAGCAGCACACGCATCTCGTCGTCGTCGAGCAGCTTCAACGCGCCCGAGTTGATGACGATGAAGGGGCGATCCATGCCGTAGGCCCCGGCATTGACGAACGGGGTTTGCGACACGAACAAATCGGGGCGCACCGGCCAGTCCATGGAGGTGAGGACGTCGGTGTAGAGCGCGTTGAGCTTCGGGAACTGCGTCGGGCCCACGCGCACGGCGTCGGCGGTGAACAGCAAGCGGAAGCCGCGCTCGCCGAAGAACCCGACGATCTTCTTCACCACCTCATCGAAGCCCGGCACGGAACGCAGGGTTTGGAGCGCGGCGCGATCGGCAGGGTGCTCCCACGTCACGGGGGCGATCTGCGTCAAAATCTTGCGCGGGCGCGCGGCGGGGAGTCCGGTCGCGTCGGTCATGTCTGTCTCCTACAATGGGATGCCTTCACGTACGGATTCCCATCTGTCATGTTTCGGGTCCTCAATCGTCCCCTAAAGCCTGCTCCAAATCGCCGATCAGGTCGTCCACATCCTCGATCCCCACGGAGAGCCGGACCAGGCTGTCGGTCAGCCCCATCCGCTCGCGCATCTCGCGCGGCACGCTGGCGTGGGTCATCGATGCGGGATGCCCAATAAGACTCTCCACGCCACCCAGCGATTCCGCCAGGGCAAAGATCTTGGTGCGCTCCACGAAGCGGCGGGCTACGCCCAGGTCACCCAGCTCGATGCTGATCATCCCGCCGAACCCCTTCATCTGACGGCGGGCCAGCTCGTGCTGCGGGTGAGACGGCAGCCCCGGATAGTAAATCTTCTTCACGCCGCGCTGCGTGCCGAGCCACTCGGCGATGCGGCGGCCGTTGGCGTCGTGCTGGCGCATGCGCAGCGCCAGGGTCTTGGTGCCGCGCAGCGCGAGCCAGCAGTCGAAGGGTCCCGGCACGGCCCCCGAGCTGTTCTGCAGGAAGCCGAGGCGCTCGGCGAGATCGTCGCGGCTCGTCACCAGCATGCCACCGATCATGTCGGAGTGGCCGTTCAAGTATTTGGTCGTGGAGTGGAGGACGATGTCGGCGCCGTACAGCAGGGGTTGCTGAAAGAACGGCGTGGCGAACGTGTTGTCCACGACGAATAACGCGCCGGCCTTTTTCGCGATCTCGCCGGTCGCGGCGAGGTCGCAGAGTCGCATCATCGGGTTCGTCGGGGTTTCGGCGTAGACGATCTTCGTCGTGGGCGTCACGGCCGCCGCGACCGCCGCGGTGTCGCCGCCGTCCACGAACGTGAACGTCAAGCCGAGGCGCGACCAGATGTGCGTCATCTGACGATGCGAGCCGCCGTACACGTTCTCGCCGCTCACAACGTGATCGCCCTGCGACAACAGCTTCATCACGGAGTCGAGCGCGGCGAGTCCCGAGCTGAACGCGAAGCCGTAGCGCGCGCCTTCGAGCGACGCGACGTTGCGCTCGAGCGCTTCGCGCGTGGGGTTGCTCGTGCGCGCGTACTCGTACCCCTTGTGCTTGCCAAGGCCCTGCTGGATGTACGTGGAGGTCTGATAAATCGGCGTCATCACTGCGCCGGCGAGCGGTTCGGGTACCTGTCCGGCGTGTACGGTGCGGGTCGCGAAGCGGAGCGTGAGGTCGGTATCGACAATACGCGTCATGGTCGGAACGTAAGGGCGCCTTCCCCCAGGGGCAAGCGACGCATACTGTTAGCGCACGATGTCGCCATTTGCCGGAATGCGCTGCCTCGTCGTGGACGACGAGCCGCGCCTGCGCCGTGTGCTGATCCGCCTCCTCGAGGGGGAGGGGTTCGTGTGCCGGGAGGCGGGCTCGGGCGTCGAGGCACTGGCGCTGCTCGAGCAGGAGCCGGTGCCGCTCCTCATCTCGGACCTGCGGATGCCGGAGATGGACGGCGTCGGCTTGCTGCGCGAGGTGACGGCCCGCTGGCCCGAGACCGCAGTGATCGTCGTGACGGCCGTCGCCGAGGTCGAGAGTGCTGTGGCCTGCCTCCAGATGGGCGCGCTCGACTACGTCGCCAAGCCGTTTCATTTGGACGAGGTGCGCGCGCGGGTCACGCAGGCGCTCGACAAGCGCCGTCTCATCCAGGAGAACAAGAGCTACCAGGCGCATCTCGAGGAGCGCGTCGAAGCCCAAGCCCGGCGCATCGAGGAGCTTTTTCTCGAAGGCGTGCACGCCCTGGTGCACGCGCTCGAAGCGAAAGACGGGTACACGCGCGGTCACTCGATGCGCGTGTCGCACTACGCGGTGAACATCGCCCGCGCGTTGCAGCTCGATAAGGACCTCGTGGATACGATCGCGTTGGGTGCCGAGCTGCACGATGTGGGCAAGATCGGCGTGAGCGAAGGCATCCTGCACAAGGCCGGCAAGCTATCCGAAGTGGAGTACCGCCACATTATGGAGCACCCGGTCATCGGCGCGCGTATCCTGGGTCCCCTGATGCGCGACGCCCCCGGTGCGCTGTCGATCGTGCGGTCCCACCACGAGCGGTTCGACGGCAAGGGTCTCCCAGACGGGCTGGCGGGCGAGGCGATCTCATTTGAGGCGCGCGTGGTCGCGGTCGCCGACGCGTTTGACGCGATGACGAGCGTCCGTCCGTACCGTCCCTCACTCCAGGTTTCCGCCGCAATGAAGGAGTTGGATGAAGGGAAGGGCGTGCAGTTCGACCCCGCCGTCGTCGACGCCTTCCGGCGAGCCTTCCCCGAGCTGAAGTCGCTCCCGATTCCCACCCCGCAGCTCCAGCCCCTGCGCCTGCCGGTCCGCGCGATGGAGGCTCGCCGCGCCTGATGTCGGACACGCTCATGGTGGGTGTGGCGGGGGTGCGGGGGCTCGTGGGTACCGATCTCACACCAGAAGTCGTCGCGCGCTGGGCCGCGGCCTTTGGCACCTGGGCGAAGTCCGGCAAGGTCGTGCTCGGCCGGGACGCGCGCACCTCGGGCCCGATGTTCGCGCGCGCGGCGACAGCGGGATTGATGTCCGTCGGCTGCGACGTGATCGACGTCGGACTCGTCACGACGCCCACGGTGCAGCTCGCCGTCGAGCACCACCGCGCCGCGGGCGGGATCATCCTCACCGCAAGTCACAACCCCATCGAGTGGAACGCGCTCAAGTTCGTCGGCCCCGACGGCATCTACCTGGGTGTCGACGCCGGCGCCCGCGTCGGCGCGCTGGCCCGAGACGGCAACTTCGGGCGCGCCGGGTACGACGGCGTCGGGGACGTCACCGCCGACCCAGACAGCATTGCGCGGCATCTCGATGCGTTGCTCAAACTCCGCGCCCTCGACGTGAAGGCGATCCGGCGGCGGCGGTTCCGCGTCGCGCTCGATACCGTGCGCGGGGCCGGGGGCGTCGTCATGCCCGAGCTGCTCGACCGGCTGGGATGTCGCGTGGCCGCGATCAACCTCGAACCCGACGGCCACTTCCCCCGGCCTCCCGAGCCCCTCCCCGAACATCTGAAGCCGCTCGGCGCCCTCGTGCGCCGCCACAAGGCCGATGTGGGCATCGCCGTGGATCCCGATGTCGATCGCCTGGCGCTCGTGGACGAGAGAGGCAAGGCGATCGGCGAGGACTATACGCTCGCCTTCGCCGTCCGGGCGGTGCTCGGGAAGAGAGGGAAGGGGAAGACCGTTGTGTGCAATCTCTCCACGAGCCTCGTGGTGGAGGACGCTGCTCGCGAGTGTGGTGCGACGGTCGTTCGCTCTCCCGTCGGCGAGGCGCATGTGGCACGCACGATCATCGCGCACAAGGCCGCCATCGGCGGGGAAGGGAACGGCGGTGTGATGTACCCGCCACTGCACGTGGGGCGTGACGCGCCGCTGGCCGCAGCGTTCGTGTTGGCCCTGCTGACGCACGAGCGTCGGACCGTGAGTGAGCTGGTGGCCAGCGCGCCGCGCTACTCGATCGTGAAGGACAAAGTCGAACGCGGAACGCGGAATGCGGAACGCGGAATGGATGACGTTTATGCGGGGCTGCGTCAGAGGTTTCCCGAGGGGAGCGCCGACACGCAGGACGGTCTGCGGCTGGCCTGGCCCGACCGCTGGCTGCACGTGCGGCCGTCGAACACGGAGCCGATCATCCGGCTCATCGCCGAGGCGCCGACGGTGGCGGACGCGCAGCGGCTGACCGACGAGGGACGACGCCTATGTGCGGGATCGTAGGCTATGTGGGGAAGCGAGTCGCGGCGCCTCTGGTGCTCGAGGGACTGAAGCGCCTCGAGTACCGCGGTTATGACTCGGCGGGTCTCGCCGTCGTGCACGATGGGCGCATCGAGATCTTCAAGGCCGCCGGCAAGATCGCGATGCTGGAGCGCGAGCTGGGGAGCACCCCGCCCGCCGGCCACACCGCGATCGCCCACACGCGCTGGGCCACGCACGGCGCCCCGACCACGATCAACGCGCACCCGCATTCCGACTGCGGCGGCACGCTCGCGCTCGTTCACAATGGCATCATCGAGAACGCCGGCGCGCTGCGCACCGCCCTGACCAAGCGCGGCCACGTGTTCCGCTCCGAGACGGACACCGAAGTCCTGGTGCACCTGGTGGAGGAGGTGCACACACAGGGGCGGCCCCTGGTCGACGCGGTCGCCGGTGCCCTACGGCAGGTCGAGGGCACGTACGGGATCGCCGTCGTGTCGAGCCGCGAGCCCGACACGATCGTGGCGGCGCGGCGTGGCTCGCCGCTGCTCGTCGCGATCGGCAATGGTGAGAACTTCGTCGCCTCCGACGCCTCGGCGGTGCTGGCCCACACCCGGTCGGTCGTGTACCTCGACGAGGGTGAGATCGCCGAAGTCCGGCCCGGCGACTACCGCATCATGGACCTCGCCGCGGTCGAAAAGGAAAAGGCGATCACCCAGGTGGACTGGGATCTCGCCACGATCGAGCGCGGCGGATTCGCGCACTTCATGCTCAAGGAGATTATGGAGCAGCCGGAGAGCATCCGGAACACGCTGCGTGGCCGGCTCCTCGAGGAAGAGGGCACCGTCAAACTGGGCGGGCTCAACATCACCGACGAAGATCTGCTCAAGGTTCAGCGGATTGTGATCACGGGCTGCGGGACTTCGTGGCACGCCGGGCTGATCGGCGAATACATGATGGAAGAGCTGGCCCGCATCCCGACCGAGGTCGAATACGCCTCCGAATTTCGTTATCGCAACCCCATCGTCGACGAGCACACGCTGGTGGTGGGGATTTCGCAGTCGGGCGAAACCGCGGACACGCTCGCCGCGCTGCGCGAGGCGAAGCGGCGCGGCGCACGCACGCTCGGCCTCGTCAACGTCGTGGGGAGTACGATCGCGCGCGAAGTGGACGGCGGGATCTACCTGCACGCGGGGCCGGAAATCGGCGTCGCCAGCACCAAGGCGTTCACCAGCCAGATCGCGGCGCTCGCGCTGCTGACACTCAAGATGGGCCGCCTCCGGGCGCTGTCCATCCTGCAGGGCCGCGAGGTCGTGCGGTCGCTCGCCAAGCTGCCCGAATTGGTGGCCACAGTTCTGGCCAAGGCGCCGCAGGTCGAGCAGATCGCCGAGCGGCTGCAGCGCGCGACGAACGTGTTGTATCTCGGGCGTGGGTACAACTTCCCGGTGGCGCTCGAAGGGGCCCTGAAGCTCAAGGAAATCTCGTACATCCACGCCGAGGGGTATCCGGCAGCCGAGATGAAACACGGCCCGATCGCGTTGATCGACGATCTGATGCCCGTCGTATTCATCGCGCCTACGGATGCCGTGCACCAGAAGGTCGTGAGCAACGTCGAAGAGGTGAAGGCGCGCGGTGGGCGCGTGATCGCGATTGCCACCGAAGGCGACGCCGCCCTCGCGAGGCTCGCGGATCATCGCATCGAGATTCCCGAGACTCTGGACCTCCTCACGCCGGTGCTCAGCGTGCTGCCGCTCCAACTCCTCGCGTATTACATCGCGGTGCGCCGGGGGTGCAACGTGGATCAGCCGAGGAACCTCGCGAAGAGCGTCACGGTCGAGTGAGGGTCGTCCTGCAGCGTGTCTCCCGCGCCGCCGTTCGGGTGGATGGCAAAACGGTCGGGGAGATCGGGGTCGGGTTCTTGGTACTCGCTGGATTTGCACCTGCTGACAACGATGCAGCCCTCGAGTGGATGGCCGACAAGATCCTCGGCTTGCGGCTCTTCGGCGACGACGAGGGAAAGATGAATCGCGATCTCGCCGAGGTCGGGGGCGGCGTGCTCGTCGTCTCGCAGTTCACGCTGTACGGCGACGCCAAAAAGGGCCGCCGGCCGAGTTTCATCGATGCGGCTCCCCCCGAGGTGGCCATCCCACTGTACGAGAAGTTTCTGACGACGCTCAGGGAGCACGGAGCACGGAGCAACATTGCCGTCACGGCGGGCGAATTCGGCGCGATGATGGAGGTCGAGCTCGTGAATGATGGGCCGGTGACGCTGCTGCTCGAAAAATGAACCCCATCATCCTCGCGTCGGGCTCTCCCCGCCGCAAGCAACTGCTCGAGATGCTGCATATTCCCTTCCGGGTGATTCCCCCCGACGTCGACGAGCACGTCCAGCCCGGGGAAGAGCCGGGGCACTACGTGACGCGCCTCTCGCGCGCCAAGGCGGAAGCAGTGGTCGGGCGCGCTCCGGGCGAGATCATCCTCGCCGCCGACACCACCGTCGTGCTCGATGGCGCGATCTTCGAGAAGCCGACCTCGCCGGCCAACGCAGTCGAGATGCTCACGCGCCTGCAGGGGCGCACGCATGAAGTGATGACGGCGGTCGCGGTGGCGCGCGACAAAGACATCGCTCAGGCGCTCGACGTTTCGCGCGTGACGTTCCGTCCCGCCGACCGCGCCACACTCGAAGCGTACGTCGCGACGGGAGAGCCGATGGACAAGGCCGGCGCGTACGCCATCCAGGGACTCGGCGCGCCGCTGATCGACCGCGTGGAGGGAGACTTTTTCGGAGTGATGGGACTGCCGCTGCGGCTCGCGCTCGATCTCCTGGCGCGGTTCGGCCGGCCTTACCGCTTCACACGGTAGACCGGGACTTTCTTCGCCCGCCCCTTGACCTGAATCGGCTCGAGCGCCTCGACCTTGGGGGGCTTCTTCAGCTCTTTGTAGAACGGCTCGGAAATCAGGATCTCGTTCGGCCCCGCCGACGAGCAGAGGCGACTCGCGGTATTCACGGCGTCGCCGATCACGGTGTACTCGAGCCGGCGATCGGACCCGATGTTGCCCGCGAACACCTCGCCGAAATTGATGCCGATGCCGATCGCGACCGGTGGGCGACCCTGTTCCTTCCACTTCACATTCATCTTTTCCAGGATGGCAAGCTGATCCAGGGCGCACTGCATCGCGCGATCGGCGTCGTCGGCGTGGACGATCGGCGCGCCCCACAGGGCCATGATCGCATCGCCCATGAATTTGTCGAGCGTCCCCGAATGCTCGAACACGATCTCGACCATCTCGGTGAAGTACTCGGAGAGCAACGTCGCAATGTCGTCGGGGCTCATGTCTTCGGACATCGGCGTGAAGCCGCGAATGTCGGAGAAGAAGATCACAACGGGTTGTTTCTTGCTGGGCAGCTTGCCGGCGTCCTGCTGCTCGGCGATGACCGACGCGATGTTCGGCGAGAAGTAGCGCTCGTAATTCGAGCGCACCAGCGCCTCGCGGCGGATCCGCTCGGAGAGCTGCGAGTTCTCGATGGCGACCGCCGTCAACCCGCCGAATGCGATCAGGAACTCGAGGTCTTCGTCGGCGAACGAGTGGGTGGCGGTGAGGTTGTCGACGTAGAGGATGCCCAGGACCTTCTGGTCCGATCCCATCAGCGGCGTGCACATCGCGCTGCGGACGCTCTGGATGAGGATCGACTTGCCCTTGAAGCGCTCGTCCGCGGCGGCGTTGTCGGAGAGGATCGCGACCCGCTCCTCGACCGCCTTGCGGGCGATCGACTGCGGCACGTGCTTCGCGGCGCTGGCGTCGCCCGAGCGGCTCTTCGAGATCCGGGGGATCAGCTCGTTCGATTTCGGGTCGAGCAGCAGGATCGACACGCGGTCGACGTTCATGATCTGGAACGTGAAGTCGACCACCTTGTCGAGCAGGCGGTCGAGCTCCTGCTGCTTCGACAGTTCTTTCGACACCTCGAGCAGCAACGAGAGCTTCTTTTCACGGCGCTCTTCGAGCGTCTGCGCCTTGACTTTGAGGTGCGACGCTCCGCCGGCCTGCGGCTGGTCGATGACGATCGCGGGCACGCCCCCGCTCACGGGCAGCTGGCGGACGATCGTGCCGCCGGGGACCGGCGCCCTGGGGTTTGTGAAGTCCGCCGGCGTCGGGACGACCTGCGGCCGCGGGGCGGGGGCCGTCACTTCCTTCACCCGGAAGGCCACTTTCCCAAACGTGACGACGTCGTTGGGGCCCGCTTCGGCCTCGGCGATCTTGGCGCCGTTCAGGAACGTGCCGTTCGAGGAGCCGAGATCCTTCACCAGGACGCCGTTCTCGCCGAGTGAGACCTCGGCGTGGCGCCGGGAGATCGTGGGGTCGTAGATGGGGATGTCGCTCGTCACCGCGCGCCCGACAACCACCGTGCGCCCGAGCTGGAGGTCGATCGACTGATCGCCGGCGGTGCTGATCAGCTTAAACACGGGCAAAAATATAGCGCAAACTCAGTCCCCTGCTTTGGCCAGGGCGAGTGCTCGGAGCACGGCGCGGGCTTTGGCCTCCGACTCTTCGAACTCCCGGCCGGGATCGGAATCTGCCACAATGCCTGCGCCTGCTTGCACGACCACGCGGTCCTTGAGCACGAGCGCCGAGCGGATCGTGATCGCCGTGTCGAGGCTGGTGGCGCCCCAGCCCACGTACCCCACGGCCCCCGCGTAGGGCCCGCGCCGCTCCGGCTCGAGCTCGTCGATGATCTCCATCGCGCGGACCTTCGGCGCGCCCGTCACGGTGCCCGCCGGAAAACACGCGCGAAAGACGTCGAGCGCGTCGTAGCCGGGGCGCAACCGCCCGCGGACCTCGCTCACCAGGTGCTGCACGTGCGAATACCGCTCGATCGTGAGCTCGTCGGTCACGCGCACCGATCCGTACTGCGCGATGCGGCCGACGTCGTTACGGCCCAAGTCGACGAGCATGCGATGCTCCGCCAGCTCCTTGGTGTCGGCCCGCAGGTCGGCCGCGAGCGCCTCGTCCTCCTCTGGGGTCGCGCCGCGTGGCCGCGTGCCCGCGATCGGCCGGACCGTCACCTCATCGCCCTCGACGCGCACCAGCACCTCAGGTGAGCTGCCGACCAGCGTCAGGTCGTCGAGCGCCAGATAGAAGAGGTAGGGAGCCGGGTTCAGGGCGCGGAGGTAGCGGTACAGGCGCAGGGGATCGACGGCACCCGGCACTTCCTGGCGGCGCGACAGCACGGTCTGGAACGTGTCACCAGCCGCGATGTACGCGCCGATCCGCGACACGTCCCGCTCGAAGTCGGCCCGCGGGTAGCGCGACTCGGTGCGCAGCGGCGCCGCGGCGCCATCGAGACTGAGGGGCGCGAGCGTGTGCGTCGCCGCGAGCCGCTCGACGAGCGCGTCGAGGCGCTCCTCGGCCGCGTCGTAGAGGCGGACGCGCTGTGCCGCCGTGGTGCTCGGCGGCACCTCGACGTTGGCGAGCACGATCGCGCGACCGAACAGGTTGTCGAGAATGACGAGCGAGTCCGCGATCATCAGCACCGCGTCGGGCACGCCGAGCGTGTCGGGGGGCGGCGAGGGGAGGCGCTCGATCGAGCGCACGAGATCGTACCCCCAGTAGCCCACGGCCCCGCCCGTGAACCGCGGGAGGCCCGGGACCTGAATCGTCGGCATTGCGCGAAGGCGTGTTGCCAGATGCCCGACGGGGTCCGGCGACTCGCCGGCGCCCGCCCACCCCGTTGTCGGTGTCCAGCGCTCGACCTGCGTGCCGCGATAGCGCCACACCTCGCGCGGTTCGGTACCCAGGAACGTGAAGCGCGCCCACCGCTCGCCACCCACCAGCGATTCAAGCAGGAACGCAAAGGGCGGGCGCGCGATTTTCGCGAACGCCGCCACAGGGGTGTCGGCGTCGAGCACCACCTCGCGTACCACGGGTACCATGCCGCCACGCTGGGCGCGGGCGAGGAACTCGGCCCGGCGGTCGGAGGAGGGTGCGCTCATTAGATTTCGGTCCGATGCGTACGGTGCTGCCCGTCCTGGTCGCCCTCGTCGTTCCTCTTGGACTCGTGTCGGCCCAAGAATGGAACAGCGACGCCGCGCTCGCGCTGGCACGCCAGGCCATCGAGCGGCGGGACCGCACGGCGAGTGACACGGCGCTGCGCGACTACAAGGCCCTGGCTCACGGGTTTCTCTTCTTCCTCGGGCAGTTCGGGGAAGGGCTGACCGAGCCGCCCCGCCTCGTGAAGGCCGACCAGCTCGAGCTGGAAGTGTACTGGAAGGCGCCGCAGCTCAGCAAGCAGCGCATCGTCGGCTGGCGCGACCGCGCCGAGTTGCCCACCGACATCAACTATCACCGCGACCACCTCGGCATCGTCCAGAACAATTTCGGGCGCGTCGTCCGCCTGGGCGAGGGCGACGAGGTGCGGGATGTGCCGCACCCCCTCGCGCCCGGCGGCACCGACCTGTACGACTTCGCGCTGGGCGACACGGTGACCCTGGTGTTGCCGCAGCGCGCGGTGCGCGTCGTGGCGCTGCGCGTGCGTCCCAAGGACTTCAGCCAGCCACGGCTCGTGGGTACGCTGTTCGTCGATGCCGAGACGGCAGACCTTGTGCGACTGGCCTTCAACTTCACACCGCACGCGTATCTCGATCCGCAGATCGAGGACGTGAGCATCGTGCTCGACAATGCCCTGTGGGAGGGCCGTTTCTGGCTCCCCTACCGCCAGGAGGTCGAGATCCGGCGCCGCGCCACCTGGCTCGACATCCCCGCGCGGGGCATCATCCGCGGGCGTTGGGAGATCGACAGCTATGTGTTCAACAACGGGCTCGTCGACAGCTGGTTCGCGGGCGAGGAGATCGTCGCGGTGCCGAAGCCGCAGCGCGACTCCTTCCCCTGGACGGGGCCCCTCGCCGCGGCGATTCAGGATATCGCCGAGCCGGTACGCCAGGGCGACCTCGAGGCCGTGCGGTCTGAAGTCTCGCGCATCGCGGGCCGGCGCGCCCTCTCCGGCCTCCGCGCCCAGCGCCTCGGCGTGCGGGCGTTCAGCGACGTGCTGCGGGCGAACCGCGTGCAGGGCCTGGCGGCCGGCGCCGGCGTGGTCTGGCGCGTCCCCGGCGATCAGCTCGAAGCGCGCGCGCTTGGCGCCTACGGCTTCGCCGACCGGCGCGTCACCGGCGGCATCGCCCTCGCGGTGGGGGGAGGAACGGCGATGGAGCTGGCCGGCTACCGCCAGGTGCGCGACATCGCCGACATCCCCGTCATCGCACCGCTCTTGAACTCCATCGGGTCGCAGGAGTTCGCGGACGACTACGGTGACTACTACCTCGCGACTGGCGTGCGCGCGACGCTGCACGGCGGGCGCGGCACGCGGGGCGAGTGGCGTGCCACGGCTGCGCGGGAGCGCGTCGGCTCGCTGCCCGTCCGGGCGCGCCCCGCGACCGGGACCTTCCGCCCCAATCCCGCCGTACAGGACGGCGACTTCTCGGTCTTCTCGCTCACGTTGCGACGTCGCAGCGAGGGGTTTGCCGTGCGCCGCGATCTCGCGGCTGAGGTCTCCGTCGAAACCGGGCGCCGGGATGGCGGGTCGCAGTATGTCCGGGTCGCGGCGACGGGGCACCTGCTCGTGCCCGCCGGCGGCAGCCGGGTGCTCGTGCGGTTGCAGGGCGGTGCCGCGGACAACGATCTGCCGCCGCATCGTGCCTTCGTGCTAGGCGGGCGTGGGACGCTACTCGGCGACGACTTCCGCGAGTGGGGTGGACGGCGCGCGGCGCTGGTCCATCTCGAGTGGCGTGCCCCGGTGCCGTTCGTGCGCATGGCCGCCGGGCCCTACGCGCGCACGCCGGGGACGATCACGCTCGCTCCCTACGCCGCGGCCGGTTGGAGCGATCGCCCCATGGCCGGGACGTCGTGGCAGGCGACTCCGGGGAGCGGGCCGCGCGTGACGCTCGGCCTGGGGCTCGAGTGGCTCGGTGTGTTCCGCCTCGATGTGGGCTACGGCGTGCAGAGCCACCGCGCCCGCGTCGCGTTCGACGTCACGCGCGATTTTTGGGATATCCTGTGAAAGACTAGGGGCCTAGGCGTCTAGGCGTCTAGGCGCCTAGGCGCTCCGGGGCTAGGTTTCGAGACACCACATGCCGGTAACCCAGTTCCCAGATGAGTGGCTGGCCCAGTCCCTGGAGGGCCTCGTCACGCCGGAGCTCTTGACCGAGCTGCGGGCGAAGGCTGAGTCCGGGCGCACGATGTGGGAGATGCTCGTCGCGCAGAAAGTGGCAACCGACGAGCAGATCCTCGGAAAACTCTCGACCCGCTTCCGCCTGAAGATCGCTGACGTCTCGCAGATTGATGCCCAGGTGAAGGAAGGGGTTCCGGAGCAGCTCGCGCGTCGCTACCGCATCCTGCCCATCCGTCTGACCGATTCGTTCCTCGAGCTCGCCACCGCGAACCCATTCGACCTGGACGCCGAGAAGGCGCTGGCCTTCGCCACGGCGCGCGAGATTCGCATGTTGCTGCTGGCGCCCTCGAAGATCGCCGAGAAGCTGGACGAGATGTACCGGCCCGAGAAGGCGTTGGACAAGCTGCTCGAGGGCATGGGCGATTCGGAGGTGCTGACGACGCTCAAAGATGCCCCCCCGGAAGAGCTGACCATCTCCGAAGAAGAAGCCAGCCAGCGCCCCGTGGTGCGGCTCGTCGATCTGATCATCTCTGAGGGCATCCTCTCGCGGTCGAGCGACATCCATATCGAGCCCGAAGAGGGCGGCGTGGCGGTCCGCTACCGCATCGACGGCGTGCTGCGCCAGGTGATGAAGATCCCGCGCAATGCCGGGTTGCCGCTCATCTCGCGCATCAAGATCATGTCGTCGCTCGACATCGCCGACCGGATGCGACCGCAGGACGGCCGTGCGCGCGTGGCGGTGAACGGCCAGCCGATCGACCTGCGCGTGTCGACCCTCCCCGCGGCCCAGGGCGAGAAGGTCGTCATCCGCATCCTCGATTCCCGGGCGACGGTCAAGACGCTCGAATCCCTCGGGTTCAATCCTGGTGAGACCGAGTCGATCAACCAGCTGCTGGCGAACAAGGAAGGGGTCATCCTCGTCACCGGTCCCACCGGGTCCGGCAAGACCACCACCCTCTATTCGATGATCAACCAGATCAAGACCGAGGGTGTGAATATCGTGACGGTCGAGGACCCGGTGGAATACCGAATGCAGGGGATCGTACAAGTCCAAGTGCAGGAGAAGGCGGGGCTGACGTTCGGGTCGGCGCTGCGCTCGATTCTGCGCCAGGATCCGAACGTCATCCTGGTCGGCGAAATCCGCGACAAGGAGACCGCGCAGATCGCTGTGCAGGCGTCCCTCACGGGCCACCTCGTGCTGTCGACGCTGCACACGAACGACGCCGCCAACGCGGTCACGCGGCTCGTCGACATCGGGGTCGAGGCCTACAAGATCGCGGCGGCGTTGCGCGGCGTGATCGCCCAGCGCCTGATGCGGAAGCTCTGTCCGACCTGCAAAGAGGTATGGATGGAGGCGCCCCCCGAGAAGCTCCGGAAATGGATCTCCACGGGCACGCCGATGTATCGCGCGGCGGGGTGCCCCGACTGCGCGATGACGGGGTATCGCGGCCGGTTCTCGATCATCGAGGTGCTGACCGTCTCGCCGGAAGTCGAGCGGCGAATTGCGGCGGGCGAACCGGCATCCCGCATCGCCGAGGCGGCGCGGATCGCGGGCATGAAGGGGTTGTGGGATTCGGGCCTCGCACACGTGTCCCGCGGTGAGTCCACGATCGACGAGCTGATGCGCGTTGTGGACGTGCCCGTCGAAGACGACGGCCCGGGCGCGGCGCCCGCCGCGCCGTCCAAGACGCCGGGCCGGCGCTCCAGCGCGGTCGACCTGCGCCTGACACCCGCTCCGGGTACCGTCACCGTGCCGGCGGAGCCTGTCTCGACCCACTTCGACCTGCTCGAGGAGCCGGTGAAGGCGCGCACCTCCGGCGCCCACGGCCAACCGGCCTGCAAGGTCCTCCTGGTGGACGATGAGGACAGTCTCCGCAAAGTGATGAAGGATCTGCTCGAACGAGATGGCTATATCGTGACCGAGGCGCGCGACGGCGTACAGGCGCTCGACCAGGTGGACCGCGTCGGGCCCGACATCATCGTGCTCGACCTGAACCTGCCGGGCCTCGACGGCTACGGCGTCCTGTCGCACCTGCGGTCGCGGCCCGCTACCGCGGGCATTCCCGTCATCGTCCTCACCGCTAAGGGCGACGAGGACAACGAAGTCCGCGTGTTCGAGCTCGGCGCCGACGATTTCCTCACCAAACCGTTCCGCGCGCGCGCCCTGTCGGCGCGGCTCGAAGCGGTACTCGGGCGTCGCCGTTAGCCCTTCGATTCGCGTTTGTTTCGTCGACACCTACGCCCTGCGCGGCGCCGGTGATCGCCTGGAAGTGCTGGTGCTCAGACGCGGCCCGAACGGCCGCTGCCCCGGATCGTGGGAGACCGTGCATGGCACGATCGAACCGGGTGAGACGCCGGTGCAGGCGTCGCTCCGCGAGCTGCGCGAGGAAACCGGTTTCGCGCCCGAGCGCTTCTACAACGTGAGCCGCACCGAAGCGTTTTACCAACACAAGAGCGACGAGATGGCGCTGATTCCGGTGTTCGCCGCGTTCGTCGCGGCGAATAGGGCGCCGCAACTCTCGGCCGAACACGATCGCGCCGAATGGCTCGGGCCCGCCGAGGCCGCGCGACGCTTCGCCTGGCCTCGGGAGCGCAGAGCACTGGACGACATTTTGTCAATACTGGGGGGTGGAAACGCGGGCTTGCTGGAAGACGTGTTGCGGGTATCCTAAGCCCTCGTGAACCCCTTCTATCACCGCATCTATCGCGTCGTGCGGCACATCCCAAAGGGGCGGGTGGCTACATACGGTATCATCGCGCGGCTCGCCGGCAGGCCCGGCGCGGCGCGCACCGTTGGCTGGGCGCTTTCGGCGCTGCCCGAAGAGAACGACGTGCCCTGGTGGCGCGTCATCAACGCGGCCGGCCGCATCTCTCTCTCGAGTCACGATCACAGCGCGGTGTTGCAACGCGCGCTCTTGCTGCGTGAGGGGGTCAGGTTTGCGCCGGGTGGCGCGGTGAATCTCAGTCTCTACGGCTGGCCCGCCGAAGCCTACGACACCGCCGTCGCCGCCCACAAGCGTGCGGCTTCGTCCCGCAGATCGCGGAGGTTGAAAGGCTTGCGCACGTAGCGCAGGCCGAGCCGGGTCAGCGTTTCCTCCGTCGCCACCCCGACATCCCCCGTCGCCACGATCGTCCGATCCCGCAACGCCGGTAGCCGCGCCACCAGCTCCTCCACGAACAACTTGCCACCGCCACGCGTCGCGGCGCGCGCATCGACGATGATGAGGTCGAACCCGCCGCGCTGGGCCAGCTCGAGCGCGTGCTGCGGATTGTGCGCGACCTCCACCTCGTGGCCATCTCGTCCGAACAACGCCTTGACCATGCGCCGCACGGCCAGGTCGTCGTCGACCAGCAGCACCGTGCGCTTGGCGTGCGGGAGTGCTGGTGCCGGGGGCCGGATCCGCGGGGCGGGGGCGCTCGCGTCGGCGGGCACGGGGGGCAGATCTACGCGGAACGCCGCGCCGCCGGTCGAGGGGCGCTCGACCGTAATCCGGCCGCCGTGGTTCTCGACGATCGTGTAGGTGATCGAGAGGCCGAGGCCCGTCCCTTTCCCGGGCTCCTTGGTCGTGAAGAACGGCGTGAACACGTTCTGCGCCACGACGTCGTTGATCCCGGGGCCCGTATCCGCCACCCGCAAATGCACCAGGTCATCGGACCATGTCGAGACCGTGATGGAGCGCGGGAGACCGGGCCGGTTCTCCGCCACCGCCTGGGCCGCATTCGTGAGCAGGTTCAACGCGACCTGCTGCAGGCTGTGGAGGTCGCCGAGGACGTGGGGGAGGGCAGGCCGCAAGTCACGGTGCACCTCGACGTCCGCGATTTTCAGGTCGTACTCCATCAGCTGCAGCGTCCGCTGGATCACGTCGTTCAGGTCCACGGGCGAGCGCTCCGCGGGCTCCTTGCGTGCGAACGTCAACAGGTTGCGCACGATGCGGCCGGCTCGCTCCGCTTGCTCGTGGATCACCTTGAGGTGGCCGCGGTCCTTTTTCGAGATCTCTTTCTGCTCGAGCAGAAACTCCGAGAGACCCGCGATCGACGTGAGCGGGTTGTTCAGCTCGTGCGCGACGCCGGAGACGAGTTGCCCGACGGCGGCCAGTTTCTCACTCTGAATCAGCTGCGTCTCCATCACCCGCTGATCCGTGACGTCTTCGACCAGGACGACGACGCTCTGGTCCTGCGTCGCGCTCGGGATGCTGGCCGCGTTCACGCGCATCGTGCTGCCGAGGCGCTCGGAGCGGGCGACGAGGGCAGGGGGGTGCTCGCCGCGCCGGGCCGCGTCGAGCAACCCCATCAGTGCGTGGGACTTGCCGATTAGGGCCTCGCACAGATGGCTCCCGATGACGGCCGGGAGCGGACTGCCGAGCAGGGCGGCGAGCGAGCGGTTGGCGCGGCGTACGCGTCCTTCCCCATCCACGACCGCGATGCCCTCGCTCAGCGCGTCGAAGGCCGTCTCCCACTGCTCTTTGGCCCGGCGCACCATCTCGAAGAAGCGCGCGTTGGCGATGACGACCGCCGCGTGCGTCGCGAGCGTGGAGAGCAGGCGCAGATCGTCGGAGACGAACACGCCCTCGCGCGGATCGGCGATCACGAGCGTGCCGATGACCACGCCGTGTGCCCGCAGCGGCACCGCCGCGGCGGCGCTGGCCTCAACGTCGCCGACGAGACGCATCGGCTCACCGCCCGAGTTACGGACCAGTTCCAAATGCTCTCGGCTGATGGAACGGGCCACGAGCCCCGGGTCATCGGCCGCGATCGTTCGGCCGCGCAGCGACGCGAGCGTTCCTTCGCTCGCGGCGACGCGCAGCACATCGATCGGCGCCTCGCCCGCGAGTGCCAGCAGCGCGCCCTGGGCGTCGAGGAAGCGCACGGCGTAGCGCACCACCTGCTCAACGATGCGGTCGAGCTCGAGCGAATCCGAGAGGACGTACGACAGCTCCTGGAGGGAGAACAGCTCCGAGAGGCGGCGGTTCAGCTCCTCGGCCGCGCGGCGCCGCTCGCGCTCCGACCGCAGGAGGCGCACCCATAAGCGCCACAACGCCACCGCGAGCGTGAGGGTCACGACGCCGACGATGGCGGGCACGATCGGGTGTTGGAAGAGGGATTCCACGATGGAGCAAATTACCGTATGGTCCCTGTAAATGAAAACGGTCGTGCTCCTGAGCCTCACCGTTGCGTGCAGCGGCGTGGCGCCGGATCCCATGGTCTCCCGGGCCTGGCCGGCCGTGGGGACGACGATGTCGGCCGCCGCCTGGGGCGCCGACACCACTCGCTTGGGCCGGGCCCTCGACGCCGTGCGTGACACGCTCGACCGGCCCGGCCATGTGGCCGCCGTCGATTCGTTGCGTGGCGAGATCCGTCGGCGGACGGGCGTGACGGTCACCGCGGAGGACGTCACCGACGGCGACGCCCTGGATCGCGCAACCCGGATCCTCTCTGGAGTTGTCGACAGCGCCCTGCTCAACATCGGGACCCAATTCACGTGGATCGGCGTGCGGGAAACCGGGCGCCCGGTGGGGATCGCCGATCCCGCGAACTCCCTCACGACCTGGGCGACCGTGGAAATGCGTTCCGGATCGGTGAGCACCACGACCGATCCCGAGAAGCAAACCTCGGTGACAGTTCTCGCGCCCAGCGGTGTGGTGGCGGAGGCGTGGTCTACAGCGCTGCTCGGGCTCGGCTGCGACCGCGCGCTAGCCCTCTCCGCCGGCGTCGTGTGTGCGGATTCGGTTCGGGTTCGCTGGACCCCCGACTTGGAGGGCCGTGTCGTCCTCTTCCGACCCTAACGGATGCCCGCGATTGCGCGTACGCTAAGGGGTCACCCCTAACACTGTATTCATCCAACAGGAGTTGCC
>Ga0193697_1000089_pt1 | contig 35563 bp, 29 predicted proteins | sample L3m2metaG_FD_145073 | JGI IMG/M metagenome (GOLD analysis project Ga0193697, IMG submission 145073) | Soil microbial communities from a riparian zone of the East river system, Colorado, United States - L3m2 | ecosystem: Environmental > Terrestrial > Soil > Riparian zone | place: USA: East River...
CAGTCGATCTCGGTGGCACCGTGCAGAGTTGCATCACCGAGAATAACAGAGGTCATGGCATTGTCGCGCGCAACGGCACTTCCGTCGTCCATTGCTCGGCCCGCATCAATGCCTTCGACAATATCCAGATCGATGGCGATTGCATTGTTGCCAATAATGCTTGCGACAACGCCACCGGTTTGCAGGGCGCCGGGATCCACGCCTTGACCGGCGACAATCGGATTGAAAATAACAACCTCACCGACAACCGCGTCGGCTTGCGAATCGACAGCAGTGGAAACTACATCGCGAACAACTCGGTGCGAAACAATACAACCAACTACGTTATCGCCGCCGGGAATCAGCTCAATATTCTGCTCAGCCAACTCCCGCAATATGTCCCCTGGCCGGCGGCTATCAAGCTGGCTGGGACGCTGACAGGTATTCGCAATACCAACGGCATTACCATCGCCAGTGACGATGTCACCATCGATCTTAACGATCACGCCCTGGTCGGGGTGGCGCAAGCCCTGGACGGCATCCGTGTCGAAGGTGCGCACACCAACGTTACTATCCGTAACGGCTCGCTGCTCAATTGGCCCGGGGATGGCGTGGACGCGGGTAGCGCAGCCAATAGCCAGCTTCGCAGTTTAAATGCCGCTCGAAATAACGGTGCCGGACTGCGAGTGGGTGAAGGGAGCCTCATCACCGGTTGCACTGCCCGCACGAATACTCTGGATGGCATTGTTGCCAGTGCCGGCTGCCGCGTGGTCGATTGCACGACTTCGCGCAACGGCAGCGAAGGGCTCATTATTGGGACAGGCAGTACGATCCAGGGTTGCACCGCATTTGATAATAGTGCCAACGGCATCAGTGCCGGGTTAGGCAGTTCTGTTTTAAACTGCACCGCTTACAGCAATGGCACGAATGGCATCCTCATGGCGAACACTGGCTTCATCGTTGCAACCAATCCCGCTTCCGGCCAAATCATCGGCTGCGTTTCCCGCAGCAACGCGGGTAACGGCATTCAGACCGGCTCCCGATGCTACGTGCAGGAGAACAATTGCGCGGGCAATGTCTTCGCCGGCATTCTGGTGACCGGCACGGCTTGCCGCATCGACGGCAATCATTGCACGGGTGGGCAACGTGGATTCGACGTTAATGGCACAGACAATCTGATCGTCCGAAACAGCGCGCAGGGGGCGACCGTGCTCAACTACGATATAGTAGCAGGCAACCATTCGGCGGCTCTTATCGTGAGTCCGGGCCTCAATTTCGCCAGCACTTCGCCGTGGGCAAACTTTTCATTCTAAACTTAACTATTTAGGGTCATGAAAAGGCTCTTCTTTACTGCGCTGATGTCCGGTGGCGTGCTTTGCAGCGCCTCGGGGGCTACCACGATCAACGTCGTAAATAAATTCAGCTATGGCGCGAACATCGGTTGGATGGATTGGCGCGGCGATACGAATAACGGCGCGGTCATCGGCGAGTTCGTTTGCTCGGGGTTCATTTACGCCGCCAACGTCGGATGGATCAACCTTGGCGGCGGCGCGCCCGCCAACGGCATTCGCTACCAAAACAATTCGGCGACCGATTTCGGTGTCAACCACGATGGCGCGGGGAACTTGCGCGGGTTTGCTTACGGCGCGAACATAGGCTGGATTAATTTCACGAACCGTGATGCTGCCGGCGGCTTCTTCGATGGGCCAAAGGTGGACTTGCTCACCGGACGTCTGAGCGGCTTCGCCTGGAGCGCAAACTGCGGGTGGATCAGCCTCAGCAACGCGCAGGCTTTTGTGCAAACTGACACGATTCGCGTGGGCATCGACACGGACGGCGACGGCATTCCCGATGCCTGGGAATTGCAGTTCGCCGGCAACCTGACGACCATGAACGCTGGCACCGATACCGACCACGATGGCTTTTCCGACCTTCAGGAGTATTTGGCAGACACGAATCCCTTTGATCCGAATAGCCAGTTGCGTATCACGCTGTATTCGGCCAGCGCGGGCGGATCGCCGGCGAACATCACCTGGACCAGCCGTCCGACGCGGCTGTATCACATTCAGAAGCGTAACGAACTCAATCCTGGATTCGCCTGGGGCGACATCGGGCTGGGCCTTGTCTCTCCAGACGCCGGCGATACGACGACGCGGATGTTTACCGATAGCGTGTCGCCTCAGCGATTCTTCCGTATCGAGGCCCTCAAACCGCTCTCGCCCTAAAGCCCAACTATAGCTAGCCGCCCAGGGCGAGCCTCTTTCCTTACAAACTTGTAATCTTCGGGAAAGAATTTCGTCAGGCGGCTCTGCCAGTTTGTCTCCAGATATGAGACAAATACTTGGCAATCTGCCCTTCAAAGCGCGGCTGGCGCTGCTTGGAGGGGCAACCCTACTGATCGGTAGCACGCTGGCTTTCAGCAAGCTCGCCGAAAATGAAACCGCGAAGGCGCCGCCTGTGCGCCTTGTTGTGGACGAAGCGCCTGTGAAACGCGATGGGCATTTCACAACCAGCTTTGCTCCGGTCGTCAAAAAGATCACTCCCGCCGTCGTCAACGTCTTCACGACGACGGCTCCGAAAAAGCAGAAGCTCCAGAATTACCAGAATCCGCTCTTCGACGATCCGTTCTTCCGCCGTTTCTTTGGCGATGGGTCCTCTGAGGGACAACCCCGCGAGTTCCGCACGCCGAAACAGCATGGCCTCGGTTCGGGTGTGGTGGTGAGCGAGGACGGTTATATCCTCACGAACAATCACGTCGTCGATAATGCGGACGAGATCAAGGTCGCATTTGCCGACGGCAAGGAATACACCGCGAAAGTCGTTGGGCGTGATGACAAAAGCGATATCGCTGTGCTCAAGATCGACGCGAAGAGCCTGCCGTATGCGCATCTCGCCAACACCGACAACATCGAAGTTGGTGACGTGGTGCTTGCGATCGGCAATCCCTTCGGAGTCGGTCAAACTGTCACGACGGGAATCATCAGTGCGACCGGTCGGGCAAATATGGGCCTCGACTACGAGGACTTCATCCAGACCGATGCCGCGATCAACCCCGGTAACTCCGGTGGCGCGCTGATTGACGCCGAAGGACGCCTGATCGGCATCAACACCGCTATCCTCAGCCGCAGCGGCGGGAACCAGGGAATTGGTTTCGCCATTCCGATGAACCTGGTCCGTTACGTGATGGAGAGCATCATCAAGGATGGTCGCGTGATCCGCGGGTTCATGGGCGTGAACATCCAGGACGTCACCCCGAACCTGGCGAAGGAGTTCAACATCAAGGAGAACAGCGGCGCACTTGTCGCGGATGTGACGCCTGACAGTCCCGCCGCCAAAGCCGGTCTCAAAGCGGGCGACATCATCACGCAGTTCGACGGGAAGCCGGTGCGCGACAGCCGTCACTTGAAACTCCAGGTGGCCCAGATTGCGCCCAACAGCAAAGTGCCGGTGCAACTGATGCGCGATGGCTCAACGAAGACGTTCGAAGTAAGGCTCAAAGAGTTCCCGAAGAACGAACTCGCCTCGAAGTCGAGTCGCAATCGCGGCAATGACGACAATGCCGAGGAAACGCTCAAGGGTGTTGCAGTCGGCGATATCGATGTTCGCTCGCGCGAGCAACTCAAGCTGCCGTCCAATATGAAGGGCGCGCTTGTCACTGGCGTTGACGACTCCTCGGCTTCCTATGAAGCGGGTCTGCGCGAAGGCGATGTGATCCTGGAAATCAATCGCAAGCCGGTGACCGGCGCCGAAGACGCTGTTGAATTGAGCAACAAAGCGGACAAAAAAGGCTCCGTTCTTTTGCGCGTGTGGAGCCGCGGCGGCACGCGCTACCTGGTGGTTAAGGAGGGTAAGGAGAGCTAAGGCCTTCCCCTGAACCGGACCCTGCTGCCTTCGTACCACAGCAGGGTCCGGTGTTCTTTTATCCGGACGCAAAGGTAGGGCGCTGTGTCCCCCCACAGCGCCAAACGATTGCAGAACGATGGCCAAAACCTTCGCTTTTAGGCGACACGGCGCGGTGAGGACACCGGGCCCTACCATCAACGGCTTTTGGGAATACGCCTTAATCCCAAAGCAATCCCCTTTGCCAAAAATCAGAGACTCGTTACTTCGTCTCCTGCGAGCTAGCGTGTGGCTCGGGCGCCATGGCAAATTTCTGGCAACACGCGAACGCAGCGGCCGCGCAATATTCCGCAGGTGCGTGGCTCTTTCTGCGCGCGCTCGGAATCATTTACGGGATCGCGTTCCTTTCGCTCGCAATTCAGATCAAAGGCCTCGCCGGCCGCAAAGGCATCCTGTCTGCGGGCGAATTTCTCACGGAGGTCGAAGAACAGTTCGGACGCAAACGCTTCTCCGCGTTGCCAACACTGTTCTGGCTCAACAGCAGCGACAGTTTTCTTCAAGCGGTTTGCTGGACCGGTATTGGTCTGTCAGCACTCTTGATCGCGGGCGTCGCGCCCGTGGCCGTGCTCATTCTGTTGTGGGCGTCTTACCTTTCACTATTCAGCGTCATGCGGCTCTTTCTCGGTTATCAATGGGACATTCTTTTATTAGAAGTGGGGTTCCTCGCCATTTTCCTGGCGCCACTGCAACTGCTTCCGACACGGGCGATCGAAGAGCCGCCATGGCCGATTTTGCTGCTTCTGTATTGGCTGCTATTCCGTCTGATGTTCCTCTCCGGCCTGGCCAAATGGCGGAGCCGCGATGTGACCTGGCGGCGACTTACGGGGCTGGCGCACCATTACGAAACACAGCCACTCCCAACACCTCCCGCCTGTTTTGCGCATCAGCTTCCACTCTGGTTTCACAAAGGCTCCACGGTGCTGATGCTGCTCATCGAATTGGCCGTGCCATTTCTGATCTTTGCGCCTCCACCATATCGACAGTTCGCGGGATTACTGATCATCGGCCTCATGCTCTTGATCATGCTCACGGGCAATTATTGTTTTTTCAACCTGCTCGCCATCGCGCTTTGTCTCCCGCTGTTCGACAACGCCTCTTACCAACGACTGTTCCCCCCGGCGGAACCGACTCTCCAAACGGTATCGATTCAATGGCCCCCGTGGTTGCTTGTCGCTGTCGCCATCAGTGTTTTTGCTCTCTCGGTCGCTCGATTGTTCCGGCTGTTCAGAATCGAATCGAACCTCGTCATCGCGCTCAATCATTTCCTGGATTCATTCCCCATCGTAAATCACTACGGACTGTTCTCGGTGATGACCACAAACCGCATGGAGATTGTCCTCGAGGGAAGCGGCGATGGGCGCGAATGGCTCCCGTACGAGTTCAAATGGAAACCGTGCGACATCAAGCGCGCGCCGCCCTGGGTAGCGCCGCACCAGCCGCGACTGGATTGGCAAATGTGGTTTGCGGTGCTCAGCGATTATCGCCTCAACGGCTGGTTCATCGGATTTCTCATTCGCCTCTTGCAAGGCTCCCCCGCCGTCCTGGCGCTGCTGCGGCACAATCCATTTCCCGACGCGCCGCCGACCTATGTCCGCGCGGTAATGTACGAATACCGATTCACCGACCACAAGACCCGTCGTGCCACCGGCGCCTGGTGGACTCGCGAACGGCGCTCTCTTTATTGCCCCGTCTACTCATTGCGCGGCGAGGAACGACAATTCATGCCGCCCCATGACTTCTGACCGTTTGTCTTTGCCTGACGTTTCGGCTTCTATTGCTGAAACTTCGGAGATTATGCGGGTGCTGGTTGTCGAAGATGACAAGAAGATCGCGTCGTTTGTGGTCAACGGCTTGAAGCAAAGCGGCTTCGCCGTCGATCACTCGGCAAATGGTGAAGACGGCTTAATCATGGCGCGAACCGTGCCGTACGACGCCGCGGTCATTGACATCATGCTGCCAAAACTCGACGGACTCAGTCTCGTGCAGTCCTTGCGCCGCGAAGGCATTCGCACGCCGGTCATTATTCTTAGCGCCAAGGCCGGTGTGGATGATCGGGTTCGAGGCTTGCAAGCCGGTGGCGATGATTATCTCACCAAACCGTTCGCATTTTCCGAACTGCTCGCGCGGGTGCAGGCCTTGATCCGCCGTGCGACCCAAACTACCGAACCGACCCGCCTCACCGTCGGCGATCTGACGCTGGACCTGCTCACACGCGAGGTGAAGCGCGGAAACGAAAAAATCGACCTCCAGGCGCGTGAATTCGCGCTGCTCGAATACCTCATGCGCAATGCCGGCCGCGCGGTCACCAAGACGATGATTCTCGAGCACATTTGGGATTACAGTTTCGATCCGCAAACGAATGTCGTCGATGTGCTCGTCCACCGGTTGCGCGCCAAAGTCGATCGCGACCGCACGCTCATTCATACCATGCGAGGAGTTGGATATGTCCTTAAAGCTCCTTAAGCGCTGGGCGCGCACGCTCACCTTTCAGCTCAACCTCTGGTATCTGATCACTTTCACGGCCAGCGTCGTCGTGCTTTACTTTTTTCTCTATCTCCTGATCACGACGGCAGTGGAACGCAAGGACCGCGAAGTGATCGAATCGCGCCTCAAGGAATATGCGACGCTTTACCGCGCCGGCGGAGTCCCCGCTCTGCGCAATGTTGTCGCGCAGGAAAGCCGCAACCAGAAGTCGTACTTCGTGCGCCTGCTCAATCCTTTTAACAACGTGCTCCTCATCGCGGTCCCGCAGGACTGGGTTGAGTTTAAGCCGCCTACGACCGACGTCTTTGGATTCGAGCGACAAGTCGGCTGGATTCGCATTCCGCGCGATGCCGAAAAAGATTTCACGATTGCTTCCATGCGCCTCTACGACGGCTCGGTTCTCCAGGTGGGCCGCAGCACCAACAATCGCGAGATGCTCCTGGAACCATTCCGCACGAAGTTCATCGTGGTCGTGGCTCCCATCATTCTGCTGGGTGTGGCTGGCGGCGCCTTCTTCGCCTGGCATGCGACGCGTCCACTGCGTCAGGTCGTTGCGACCGCGCAATCGATTGTCAGGACCGGCAACCTCAACGCCCGTGTGCCGGTCTATGAGTCGAATGATGAACTCGATGAACTGGCGCGCCTTTTCAATGCGATGCTCGACAAAAACCAGTCGCTCATTCAAAGCATGCGCGAATCGCTCGACAACGTCGCGCACGACTTGCGTACGCCATTGACGCGGCTTCGCGGCACCGCTGAACTGGCGCTGCGGGGACAACCGGAGGCCGCTCAATTGCAAGAAGCGCTCGCCGACTGTGTTGAAGAATCCGACCGTGTGCTGACGATGCTCAACACGCTGCTCGACGTGGCCGAAGCCCAGGCCGGGGTGATGAAACTGGCGCGCGAGCCGGTCGATCTCACTTCCCTGGTTTCCGAAGCACTCGGGCTTTACGAATATGTTGCCGAAGAAAAGAAGATCACAATCACCACTGAGTTGTCCAATACCTGCGAAGTTTCAGTCGATCGCAATCGTATGCGCCATGTCTTCGCCAACCTGCTGGACAACGCGCTCAAGTATACCAATTCCGGCGGTCATGTCACCATCCGGACGTGCTGCGAACCGACACGCGCCACCGTGGAATTCACCGACACCGGCATGGGCATTCCGCCCGAAGAAATCCCGCGCATTTGGGAGCGGCTCTTTCGCGGCGACCGCAGCCGTTCACAGCGCGGCCTGGGTCTCGGTCTAAGTCTGGTCAAAGCCGTTGTCGAAGCGCACGGAGGAGCCGTTGGTGTCCGCAGTGTTGTCGGACAGGGTTCAACCTTTAGCGTGACGCTGCGGCGCGATTCGCCTTCAACAGTCAGTGTCTCGCCTGCTGGCCGCTCGGCGTAAGCATTATCGTGCGGAGAGCGAACGGTAGGTCGTGGGAAGTTTCGGGGATGGTGATCCTTTTTCGGCTGACGCTGCCAAGTAGTTTCGAATCTCTCAATTGATTGCCACTCTCGCGATCGCCGACACGATCGAACAAACTGATCGTCAACTCGTACTCGCCAGGCTTCACATTTTCAGCTACAAAGCTGCCATCGCTGGCAATCTGCAACGTAATTGCGTTCTGGTTGCGCGCGAAGGCGCGACCTGCTTCCGATTCCCAGAATTCTCGTTTCCACTTTTCGATGGTTGCCTGATCGAGCCCGCCAGGCGGCTGTGGCGGCACTTTTGCGGTTTGGAACGTAAGAAATCCAATTTGGTTCGACCAATTGATCTCCATGGGCGCGTTCGCCAATTCGAATCGACCGTTGATCATCAGGCCACGGCCGCCAATTTGAACTTCGACCGTTTGGGCGGCCTTCACACTGACAGGCGTCCGGTGCTGATACGGCGTTCCGTCGGTTGGTGCGATATAAAGGTCGTAGTCCCCGGGCGAGGCTTGCTCGATGACGAAGTGTCCTTCGGCGTCGCTCGTTGCGGAGAAGTCAAAGTCGAGCGACGTTCCGCCGCCGTAACGGCTAAAGGACTGATCCATTAGTTGCACACGTTTGCCCGCAATGCCATTCGCCAGTCGGATTGTGCCCGCGATTCTTCCCCAGGGCTGCAGACGGATTTGCAGCGGCTTGCCATCTTCCTGCAAGCGAGCCCGGCCAATTCCATCGCGTCCAACTGCGATCACCGTGTGAGCGTCACGGTCGGGCGGAAATTCGAACGTGCCCTGCTCGTCAGTTTGAATCGGTCGCACCGCGCTGTTTCGCGCGACGCGTCCTCGGCCAATGCAGACCCCTTTCTCGATCGTGCACACGGCAACGTCGACGTGTGCCGCAGGCCGGCCATTCAGCAACAATACTGTTCCCTTAATCGCTTTCCGTGGGTCCGCGCGGTGCAGTTCAAAATCACAGTTTTGCGGATTGCGATCGTCAGTCATCGGCGTCGAATCGGCCAGCACGTAGCCCTCAGCGATCACGCGGACCGAATAGGGCGAGTGATCCTCGGAAAAGCTCAAATCATATTGCCCATCGCGTCCATAAATGGTGTCTCCGAGGTCCCATTTCGCCGGATTCGCATAACCCGACCCGTAACCGGGGACGACTTTGAAGGACGACAGTGGTTGGCCTGTGTCGGCGTCGACCACCCGGCCCGTCACCCGAAACTGCGGCTTAATTGTTATTACCTGGGCCTGGCCATTTGCGCGCACTTCATTGTTTCGTGACGTGAGATAGCCCGGCTTCAAGACATCAACCTTCAGCAGGTCTGCGGGTGCCGAGCGCCATTCGAACACTCCGCTGTCGTCCGTTGGCTCGCACAGCTGCAATGTGCCATGTTCGCGCCACTCATCGATCGCAACGTCGGCCTTTGGCACAGGCTGCCCGAAGGAATCAATGACACGCACTCGCAGGACGGACGCGGGCTTGAGTTGAATCCTGATTGGCGCCTGGGATGGATCGACATTCGCGCTGCGCTCAGGCGCATACCCATCGGCAAAGACAGTGATCGGGACCGCGCCAGTGAGTTTGGTCACTTTGAATTTGCCGTCGGCGTCAGTCACGGCCGCCGGACGTTTCGGATCCGCCCAGCGTGAGACACAGACATGCGCGCCCACAATTGGTTTTCCGTGTTCGTCTTCAACAACTCCAGTCAGCGTCAGACCCGGTCGAAGGGTCAGGACCGCATTTCCAGCATAAAGTTCCCCGATGTTGAGGCCCTCTTCAGAGGCTTCCTTGCCCTGCTGCACCGAAAACCAGCGATTTGGAAAATCGGCATGCTTCACGTAGATGGAAAAGTCGGTGTAGCGCGGCGGCACGTTCGCGCATTGCCAATGGCCCTTCGCGTCGGTCGCGGCGACCGGAAGGTCGTCAAAAAAACCGAGGCGCTCGGGTCGCCGTTCGCGTGAATCTGATTCACCCACCTCCGGGAATTTCAGAACGATTTTGGCGTTTGCCACCGGCTGGCCCGCAGGATCGCGCACGAAACCGCCGATACCGACGCCACGTTCGAGTTTGAATGTGTACGATTTCGGCAATGGACCGAATTGATTCGGCCACCACGTGAAGAATTTTTGCACATAACCCGCCGCAATAATGCCAAGATCCAGACGGCCCAGTTCTCCCTCCGGCAAGGCGACGGCGCAAACACCGTCGCCATCCGTGGCAAGATCGTCCCGCGGTTGCGGCCCCAGGCTGGCCCAGTAGCGCGCGTGAATTTCTGCCTCAGCGATTCCAGCGCCTGTCTCCGCGTCTACCACTTTGAACAGAAATGGGCGCGCAACCCGCGCGTTGCCTGGCGTCATCGCGGCAACAGGCGTGCCGGATGTGCCAACGTCAGGCGTCGCTAGTGACGCGACGGCATCACTGCGGTTGTCAACAGAATCGCGCGAAGCGATTCCGCGGATCACAAAGAGCCCGACGACGATTGCCACACCGATTCCAAGGCCCATTTTGATTTTGCCCCAACGCCAAGCCTGAAGCGCTTGTTGGACCAGCACCGGCAGTGTCGTGGAGGTTGCCGAGATTGCCGCTGACGCAACCCCGTGTGCCAGAGTGGCCGGGGCCGCTTCCGCAATTTTCTCTGACAGGACCGCGCTGACCACGGCCGCCGAAACGCCGAACCCGCGGCGGGCGAAAGCCGCGCGCAATTTTTCCAGCGCTCGGGAGACGCGCTTTTTGGCCGCTTCTTCGGTGATTCCCAGACGCCCTCCCACCTGGCCAAGACTCTGTTCTTCGTAGAATCGCAGCAACAAAGGCTGGCGGTCCTTCTCGTTCAATTCGTCGAGGGCTTCATCGAGCGCAGGTGCAAGGCGCGAAACGGTTTCCGGGGAGTAGTTCAAGGTTTGCATGCGAACGGCTTCCTGTTCTCGCCGCGATCGACGTTGCTCGGAACGCACCGCGCGAGCTGCCACGAAACGCGCGGTGCGATACAGCCAAGCCGACAACACCACCGAGCGGCGTAATGAAGCGGCCTTTCGCGCCAGCAGGATGAAGACGGCCTGGCTCACCTCCCGCGCCCGGTCCGCGTCGCGCACGTGCCGCATGGCCACCGAGTGCACTAGGTTGATGTGACGTTCTACCAGCGACCGGAACGCGCTTTCCGAGCCGGTCCCGACGTATTCGTTTAGTAACTGCCAGTCGTCCATACGGCGAACTTTCTTTATCTTAATATCCCCGCCGCTCCCGCAAAAGGGGACAAAGAAGTGCCGCAATAATAGTCGAGGCGATCTCCTCAGAGCGGAGAACTCGAGCGCCGTTGACCGGGGTGTTCTAGGGATCCGTCAGAATGGCGCGATAAAACCGGCTCCCCGTCGAAGAAGGCTCCGAATCCGTCCAAAGCTGCGGATCACTTACAAGAAGGACCCTTCCGATTTCGCGCCAATCAGAGATGCCGTTGTCAGAACATTCGATGCGGCATGTGTGGCCGATGAGGCCACTGATTTCCAGCTCACGCGTACGGCCGCGCCGTACATGAATATTCACGATCGGGTCGGATTGCAGAATCGTTTGGTATCCAACAGTGACGAACGTGTGCAACCCTGAAGTAATCGCCATGAGAGGCGCGCTGTTCACCTGGCGCCTGCGCTCGGTCCAGATGAGGCCGTTGCGAGAACTAAGAATTGTTGAGTTGCCACCGACCATTACGAAAATCCCGTATCCGTAATCAATGTCGGCAGGTCGCAGGATGTCGACCGTTCCGCGCTCTGCCCAGTTCACAGCATCACGTGAAATCAACACGTCTTGCCAAATATCAATCATCACCCACGTACCATTCCCGAAACCGACGGTGTATTCGTTGTCACGGGCGGGCGAGGCCACTGACGTCCAGCTTATCCCATCAGTGGATGTCAGGTTGGTTTGAAACGGCCCAATGACATAATACCTTCCATCGCCATATTCAATTTGGGACCCGCCCGTTGAATTGACCCGACGCCACGTCAGGCCATCAGCAGAATTTAGAATGTCCTTGTCGCCGACCGCCACGAACTGATTGCTCGCAAACGTTACGTCCAGAAGGTCGTTTGACGTGCCTGAGGAAATCGCACTCCAATTCAGACCATCAGTAGACGTAAGAGTAGCTCCGTCGGCACCGACAATCACGAATCGCCCTGCCCCGTAAGCAATCCCGGAAGCAAATGAGGCCAGTCCCGACGGCCGTGGTGTCCACGCAATTCCGTCAGGCGAAGTCATTACGGGATCATAAAGCCGGACCGCCACAAACAGTCCGTTCGCGTAAATGACGTCGCTGAAGTTCCCCGGCCCGCTGTAACGAACGTGCCAATTGTCAAGCGCAGCCCCACATAGGGAAGATGACGTGAGCACCAATGACCAGAATGCAGCCAAGAATCGAATGTTCCTTGATTTCATAAACCACGGCGAACCGGCTAAACCATATCACCCGATTGGAATCCTGCAACTCGCCGCGGTTAGAAGTAGGGCTCAGCCGCTCGCGCAAAAGGAGGACAAGGATGCGCAAAAAACATAATCGAGCGATCCTCTTAATGACGCCAAATCTCCAGCGCCTCAGGAAGGCTGTCGGCCTGGAGGAATTGTTTGGACGCGCCGTTCAGCCGGTAGACATCCTTCGCGAAGTCAAACGGTTCTGGAAGTTTGGTCACAGATACCAGCCGGCGCGGCGCGGCCGCCGCAGCGATCTCGGCAATGTCCGTTACACGCAACACATTAAGCAGCGCCGGGCTTTGCCAATGTGATGCTGGCGGATCATTCAAAACGATTTGTTGGACGCGATCGTCGAACAATGCCGCATACAAAGCCCCCGCCGCCATGTCGCCCTTGCCATAGAGCGAAACCGGCGAACCCAGTTTCTCCTCCGCTGCCCATTCGATGGTCCGCAAAACATCCCAGACTTGCATCGCTGCTATCGTCCGGCCCGCCCATACAGCAGTGCGTTCCACGTCCGTGTATTCGGCGGGAGACATCGATTGTTCCGTCAATCGAGGATTCAACATCACCACCGTGTAGCGGCCCAGCAATGGAAGTATCTCGTCCATATCCGAACCGTAGAATGAATCGGCGGCGCGCTTGATATAAATCAGCAGAGGGGCGGTGGACGTATTCGTCTTTGGCGCGAGCACCTGCGCACGGATTCGCACACCTTCTTCGCTTTGGAACGAACACTCTTTATAAGTCGCATAACCGTACCGAATCGCCCAACTGCCCGAACTCTTTGATACCTTCGTGTCGAACGCGACTCGCTCGTTCGGAAACCAACGAAAGACCTTCTCTTTAAGTTGCGATTTTAATTCCGTGCGGCGGCGCTCCCAGGCAGGGCGTGTCCCGACTTTTTTCAAAGTAATTGGCGCAGTGAATTGATGCTGGATCTTATAGTTCGTCGCATCCGCCGGAAGTTTGCTCAGACAGGCCAACTCTTCTGCGGGTTCCTTCGGCGAACTGTTCGTTTCAAGCGGTAGCGAAGCCGCATCGCTTTTTAGGAAACGTTGCATCCATTGCCGCGCTTCGCGCAGGAACAACGGCGGATCGCTGTGTTCGACGTCATCGTCGACTTCGCGAATCCGATCGGAGTCCCCGCTCGCGTACAGATCGTAAATTTTCTTCCCGCGTTGAAAGACCGCGTGATAACCATCCGGCGGAAAGATCGAGTCGCGCTGGCCGCTGAGGATAAGCAAAGGCCGTGGGGCGATCAGCGCGGCCACAATCGGAAAATCCCACATATAAGTATTATGGTAGTAAATGCAGTCGCATTGCCCCTTTGCCAGCCAATGCTCGGCTTGCGAGCCGTGAGTGAACGTCGAACATACCGGCGCGGCCGCCGTGATCCGTTCATCGACCGCCGCTGTGTACCACGTCATCGCGCCGCCACCGGAAATGCCGGTGAGCCCGATGTGTTTCTTGTCCACTTCAGGCCGTGTTTCCAAATAATCCAGCGCGCGAATCGCGTTCCAAACCTCCACTCCTGCCGGCGTATAACCGAGCGAGAGCCAGTGCCACATATTCAGATCGTGCGTGCCGTGGTGAATCCCCGCGATCTCAGCAAATTCGAGCGTGTCGAGCACCAGGCATGGGTAGCCATGCGACGCAAACCAGATTGCGCGGTCCTGATACTGCACCTTCGCCCCGAGCGGATGCGGCGAATGCCCGCAAAGATATAGAATGGTCGGGAGCGATTTGCCGCCGCCTTTCGGCACATAGAAATTTCCCGTTACGTAAAGCCCCGGCAAACTTTGGAACACGATCTTTTCGATCTGATAATCGGGCCGTGTCAGCCGTCCCGTGATCTGCGCTTTGAGCGGAGTGCGCGCGGGCAGCGGATCCAGGCCGAGCATTTCGCGCAATTGGCGTTGAAGTTCAGGCCGTTGTTTCTTCCAATCCTCCAGCGTGCGTACGTCGCGGAGGCAGCGTTCTGATATTTCGGCGTTGAGCCGCTTCAACTGGTTCGTCGCCATCGCATGGCGCTGCGCCGCCGATTCCTGTGCCGGGAGGTTGCCGGAGCAAAGCAAGGCAGTCGCGAACGCGATCGGAGCGAGCCGGGTTTTCATGCGCCGGATAATACCGCTCCGCAGGCGCTCGTCACTGATTACTTCGGTTCCGTTTGGCGTCGAGTTGCTGCTGAAGTGATTCGGTGAGTTTGTGCAACGTCTCGTTCATCGCCGTGGTCGCCTTCAACCATAGCTGATCGTGCGTGAATCGGTTATACCGGGCGATACCTCCCCGGACCGCTTGCACAAGGTCTTCGCGTTGCCATGGCTTGAAAACGAACCGAAAAATTTCTGCGTGATTCACCGCTTCGACTACCAGGTTCGCCGTCGGCACCGCTGAAATCAGAATCCGCGCCGCTTCCGGATGGAGTTTCTTCATTTCGGCGAGCAATTCGATTCCAGTCATCGCCGGCATCTGCTGATCGCTTACAATGACTCCAAACGTGTGCTGCCGAGCCAGTTCAAGCGCCTCCTCCGCGCTGTTCGCCACTGCCAGGGTGTACCCTTCGTGCCGCAAGGTCTCCCGCAAACTCGCCAGCACCATCGGTTCGTCGTCCACAAGGAGGACACGCGCGACTGGCGGGTGAGGGACTGGGTTCACGCCATTAGGTTCGCGATTTTCTTCACCATACCTCCTTGTGCTAAATCCGGGCCGATCAATAAATCGGCCGTGTTACTTACCCCCGTGTCGACTTCAGAGAGATCACCTGATGAAAAACATATAATGGTTTTGACCGCCAGCTTCCGCTCCCGCAGAGCCGCCAGGCGTGCGGGAATCGTCTCGCGACCGTGAAACATTACTGCGTCCCAGTTGAACCAGTTTGGGTTCAGTTGTCGTTCCCACTCGTCGGCCGCAATTAACGCGATGATCCCCTGCCCTTCCAATGACTTGACCGTTTCGCTCAACAGTTCCGGTGATTCTGATATCACCAATATCCAGCGCTTTCTCGGAACTTGCTGAGACTCTTCCGTAAAATTCGATGTTGGCAGGAGCAATTCGACGCGCGTCCCGGAAGGCAGTGATTCTATCTTAAAGGTTCCACCGTGAGTCGTCGCAAAGTTCCTCCACTGATTGAGCACCCCAGCCGCCAGCGTCTCGTCCACCTGAAAGGCCGCTCTGGACACGCCACTTTCGATCAAATCTTTCGGGAGTTCACCGCCGGTATCTGTGAGTGTCAAACTGGCAAATTCCCGGCTGTCACGTTTAGCGACCGATGTCGCCACAGTAATACCGCCGTGCCGCGGCATTCCAACCGCCGCCTGCAGCGCCCACGCAATGATCAGCCGTTGCAAACGAACCGGATCGCCATAGATCACAAGCGTCGCGCCGTCTAACGCGGTTTCGATCTTGATGCGGCTTGAAATCACTCGACCGAGGATTTGTGCTGTCGCCGTCACGAACTTGTTTAAATCGACATGCTCGCGACTGCCGATCCTGGCTTCGTGTAACGCCGCGATCTGATTCAACAACTGGCTCGCGACTCGCGCGTTGTCACGGATTGTGCGCAAACCCTCCGCGAGAGGGTTCGCTCCGTCCAACTCGCTCAGATGCAGCTCGCTGAAAGAGAGAATGCCTGTAAGCTTGTTGTTCAGGTCGTGCGCCGCACCCATGGTGATCAAACCGAACGTGTGGTCCCACGTGAACTCGTCGCGTTGCTTTGCCACCAGCGCCTGGAGCGATATGTCCGTCCACACGCCTTCAAACCCCGCCAGCTTTCCCTCGTTTCCGCGCATGGCGCGTCGGCGCTCCGCGATGGAAGTAATTCGTCCCGTCTTGCGATTCCGAATGTGAAAGACGATCGATACAACCTCATCGGAGCCGGCGCAGGCGTTAAGATGCGCGTTCAGAGCCGCCAGGTCGGCCTCATAAATGAGTTCCTTGAACAAATTTGGCTTCCGAAGCCATTCCTCCGCGGAAAACCCCGTCCATGCGTCGATCTTTGGGCTGACGTACTCGAACGAAAAATCCGGGCGCTGACGAAACAACACCACGGGGCAAAAGTCGATCAATTGCTCGTATTCGGCTGCCGACTGCAGGCCGGAAGGACGCATAAAAAATCATCCCGCGGCCAATTCCCTCTTGTCAATCAATCTTTCATCGGAGAGACTCCGCGCCAGTCAACCGAGCAATAATGACTTCGGCCAAATTCCGAATCCTGGTCGCGGATGACGATGAGTGCGTGCGCGGGGTCATGCGCGCGGTTCTTGTCGCGTCCGGTTATTCGATTGTTGAAGCGCGCGATGGCGAAGATGCCTTGCGCCAATCCCTTGCCGCCCATTTCGATCTCCTGCTCATGGACCATAACATGCCCAATATGAGCGGGTGGGAAGCCTGCGCGGAGATTCGCCGTCGCAAGCCCGGCACCAAAGTGCTCATCCTCAGCGGAAGCGTGCATCAGCCCAAAACAGACACCGCCGAGGTACAATTCCTGCCCAAACCCTTTCAGAATGCCGAGCTTGTATCCGCGGTCGGGGAAATGCTCCGTGCTTCGTAGATGCGGCTAAATACGAACGTGACGGGCGATCAAATCCGCCACTGCGTTCACCACGGATGGCGGCGGATAACCCGAGTCCTGCACCAGAAATCGGGCGCGCGCAACCAGCGCTTCCCGCGAATCATCCCTCAGGGAAATCAGCGGAATGCCCAAAGCGGGGTCAAAACCGCGGTGGAGAGGAATCCATCGGGAGCAGCCACGGCGTCGCGAGGTTCGAAAAAGTCCTTTCTGCGACCGATTTACCGGCATAACAGGTCCGTAGTGTGGGCTGGATTCATACCCGATTTTTCTAGTTGTTTCACCTATATCATCGTCCTGTCACGCAAAACCTTTAACAAAAATCGCAAATTTCCGCAAGAAAAGCTGCACCCTTGAAAACCGCACTCCCCAAAGGCAGAGTTCGCGCGGCCATGAGAATCGTGCCCTTGCTCCTGCTGGCTTTCGCCGCGGTTTCTCCTGCCAGCACGCCGCCGCCTTCCCGCCTCTCCCATATCTATTTTTTGGGGAATGAATACGTGCGGCTGGACGATTGGGGCCGCGCCAATGGCTTTCAGGCGCAATGGACGGTCTGGAAGGAGGAAATCAAGCTCACCAGCCCGAACTTGAGCATGGTTTTTAATATCGATTCGCGGCGGATGCTTCTGAATGGCGTTTCGATCTGGCTCTCCACGCCGATCGCATTTCGAAATGGCGCTGCTTACGTTGCCCCGATTGACCTTTCCACTTCACTTAATCCGGTTCTGATCCCGGCGAAGTATCCGGCGGGCAAACAGATCAAAACGATCTGCCTCGATCCGGGCCACGGCGGCAAAGATCCCGGCAACCGCGAGGGGCGCCAGCAGGAAAAGAAATACACCCTGCTTCTCGCGCAGGAACTCAAATCAACTCTCACGAAGGCGGGGTTTGACGTTGTGCTTACTCGCTCGGGTGATACGTATCCGGAATTAAATGATCGTCCAGAATTTGCCCGCAAACGCGGCGCCGATTTGTTCATCAGTCTGCATTTCAATTCCGCGGACAGCGTCGCCGCAAAATCCGTGCAAGGAGTTGAGGTTTACTGTTTGACGCCTTCTCACGCCACTTCCACCAACACGCGCGGCGCGACCACTGGCACGGCGGCATCCCCAGGAAATCGCTTCGATGCCAAAAACGCGCTCCTCGCGTATCAGATCCAAAGAGCGATCGTCCGCTCGGTGGGCGCTGAAGATCGCGGCGTCCGCAGAGCGCGCTTCGCGGTTTTGCGTCTGGCCGAAATTCCCGCCGTGCTCATCGAGGCCGGATTCATGACGCACCCGACGGAATCGAAAAATATTTACAGTTCCGCATATCGGCAACAGATGGCGCAGGCGATCACCTCTGGCCTGCTGGTCTACAAAAAGGCCGTCGAACAACCAGTCAAATGACGCCCGAACTGCCGATCGGCGTCTTTGACAGCGGCATTGGCGGCCTGACAGTCGTCCGTCAGTTGCACAAAGTTCTGCCCAACGAAGACATTGTCTATCTGGGCGACACGGCCCGCGTGCCCTACGGCACCAAATCGCCGAGCACCGTGGTTCGCTTCGCGTGCGAGGACACCCAATTTTTGCTCCAGCAGAATGTCAAAGCAGTCGTCGTCGCGTGTAACACATGCTCGGCGTGGGCGCTGCCGATGCTCGAAAAGAAGTTCTCGGTTCCCGTATTCGGAGTGATCCTTCCCGGCGTTCGAGCGGCCCTTGAGCGCACCCGCAACGGCCGCATCGGCATCATCGGAACGAGCGCAACAATCCGCAGCAAGGCTTACAGCAACGGCATTCTCGCGCGACGCGACAACGCCCAGGTCTTTGCTCGCGCCTGCCCGCTGCTCGTACCGCTCGTTGAGGAAGGCTGGATTCGCCACCGCGTCACAGACACTGTCCTGCATGAATACCTCGATCCAATTCTGCGACGTCGTATCGACACGCTCATTCTTGGGTGCACGCACTATCCCTTGCTCAAAACCGCCCTTCGCAAAGTGGCTGGTCCAAAGGTGTCGCTTATCGACTCTGCCGAAAGCTGCGCTCTTTATGTGCGTGAACGGCTTAGCCAGCTCAAGCTGCTCGTCGGCAAACGGCAGCGCGCGGGAACAATTCAGCCATTTGTGACGGATGAGACCGACCAATTCGCGGAAGTCGCGAAGCGCTTTCTCGGCGCGCCCACCGAACCTCCGTGGCGAGTCGATGTAACGAGCGCCAGGTAGGGCGCGACGCCCTCATCGCGCCGTCTTTTGTCTTTAGCTTTGGCTTCGAGTCCTTAGCTTTTATTGCATGAGCATTGCCACGAAGACGGGCGACTCCGGCACGACCGCGCTGATGTACAATCATCGCGTGTCGAAATCGCATCCGCGCGTGGAAGCCTGTGGCGCGGTCGATGAGCTCAACGCGGCAATTGGTGTCGCTCGCGCCGGCGTGCCCCACCGATTTGTCTCCGATCATTTGTTCACGACTCAGAAAGAGCTGGTTGCGCTCATGGGCGAACTCGCAACGTTGCCCGAAGATTTGGCGCGTTACCAAAAGGATGGCTTCTCGCAATTGAGCGCCAACATGACCGCGCGGTTGGATCGAATTGTCAAAGAAATCGAATCGCAAAACGTCTCCTTCAAAGACTGGGCGACACCGGGGGCGACACAGGGTTCCGCGGCGCTCGATGTTGCGCGCACCACGTGTCGTCGTGCCGAACGCAGAGTTTGTGTGTTGCACGAATCTGGCCACCTTCAGAACGCCGAGATTCTCGTTTATCTCAATCGCCTTTCTGACGCTCTCTGGCTCATGGCGCGCTGGGTCGAGTCGCGCGAGACCGGCACCACGCCACCAACCGCGTTCGCGTAATTCGCTAGCGACTCGTCAGGACGACAATTCCACAAACCGTCAGAGCCATTCCCACAATCATCTTCGTGGAGACGGGTTCGCCGCCGAAGATGACCCCCATCGCTGCTCCAAAAAGTGGCGCGGTAAACGCAACCGGCATCACTCGCGATAGCGGCGCGCCTTTGATCGCAGCGTAAAAACAGAGCATCCCGACCGCGCCCGCAACGACACCGCCGCCGATGATCATATACCAGAGCGCCTTCGCGCCGGCGTGCGGAACCGTTTTCCATTGCGGCATGCTCACAAGGCCAAGGACCACGAGCGCGACAACGGTGCGCAGGGTGATTCCCATTTGCGGGGAAAGGTTGCCGAGGTGCAGGCCTTTCTTTTCGAAATAACCACCGACGCCCCACGCCATCGCCGTGAAAAGAGCAAGAAGTTGCGGTTTCATGTCGGTTCGAGTCTTATTCACAGCCGCGATGATCACAAGTCAGTGCTAGCAATATGTTTGCGCGTTGCGCAGTCGTTGTTTTGTTGTTCGCGATCAGCGATGTGCGTGCTGCCGAAAGCACGAATGCAATGCCGTGGGGCGAGCGACCGCTCTCGCTGGCCGACGCGATCAACATCGCGCTCGAACACAATTACACAATTCAACGGGGCAAACACGATCTCGAAGCAGCTCACGGTGTCGCGGTGCAAACGCGCGCGATCGCGCTGCCGAAACTCCGCGCCACGGGCGATTATTTCGCGACGGACCAAACCGAGAATTTCAATTTTGGGCCCGGCGCGCCCAACGTCCAGTTTGAGGCCGATCAGCGCTGGTCGGCGACTTTGCGGCTCGTCCAGTCGATCTACGAGGGCGGCCGCATCAAGTCTGGTTTGCGCGCGTCGCGATTCGTGCGCCAACAGGCGCTGTTCCAGCATCAAGCTGTAATCGCAGACGCGCTGCTCGCGGTGCGTACGGCCTATTACGACGTGCTGCTTGGCCTCCAACAGATCAGTGTGCAGGAAGCATCGATCGCGCTGCTGGAAAAGGAGTTGCACGACAATCAAAAACGCTTCGAGGCCGGGACCGTGCCGCAGTTCAACGTGCTTCGCGCTGAAGTCGAACTGGCGAGCGCGCGTCCGCGGCTGATCCGGGCGCGCAACAGCTATCGGATCGCCAAGAACAATTTGCTCCATCAACTCGGCTACGAGATTCCCGCCAACGTCTGGGAGAACATTCCCTTGGAATTGTCGGACCGTCTCGAAGCGGAGCCGGTTGAGATCGAACTCTCCCCTGCCCTTTTGCAAGCCGTTGCGCATCGGCCTGAACTGGAGGCGCTGCGGGTCGCGGAGCGGTTGCGAGGCGAAGACATCGTGGCCGCGCGCGCCGGCTATAAGCCGAGCGTCCAACTCCTGGCGGGCTACGGCTCGCGCAGCGCGCAATTCGGCGATGATTTGACCCGCGATATTTCCGGCTGGCACGCCGGCGCGCAGCTCAACTGGGACATCTTCGATGGCGCGCTCACCAAAGGCAAAGTGCAGCAGGCCCGCGCCTTGCACGAACGCACACGCACCGAAGTCGAGGACACGACACGCCAGATCGAACTGGAAGTGCGCACCGCCTATTCGAGTTTCATCGAAGCGCGCGAAGTCCTCGAATCGCAGCGCAAAGTCCAGGAGCAAGCGGAGGAATCCCTGCGCCTGGCCAACTCGCGGGCGAATGCCGGGACTGGCACGCAGCTCGACGTGCTGAACGCGCAGACGGCGCTCACCCAAGCGCGTACGACGCAGATCCAGGCCGCGCGGGACTATCTGGTTGCGCGGGCGCGGCTAATTCGGGCGATCGGCTCGGAAACGCCGCGAGCGCAGCCGTGAGCCGAGGGGTAAGGTGTCAAAAAACGTGAGGTAATGATCCCGTCAGTAGTTTCGTCGTATCGATCGAACGTAACAGAACAAAGGTTGTGGCGTCGAAGAGGCCGTGGGCGATGACGGCGGGCCAGATCGAACGATGCAGCAACATGATGGTGCCGAGGCCGAACCCGAGGAGGGCAGCCATGACAACGGCCAACCAACCCATCGCCAGGTGGCCCACGCCGAACACGATGGCCGCAACGGCAGCCGCCGCGATCTGACCTTTCACAGAGTTGAAAAGCGCAGGCGCGAGGGCGCGGAGTCCGGAGAAAAATGCTGAGCGCCAGAGTTCTTCGCGCAAACCGGCGACGACAAAGCTGATCACGGTGAGCATCAACAGGAAATAGATAGGATCGTTGCGCATGGTGGAAGGATCGACGATGGTTTCGGTCCTGGGCTGATTGGCGCGGAAAAATTCCTGGAGAGATTCAGTGCTCATCGCGCCGCTGGCGATCAAGGCGGTACTGATGATTATCATCACGATCGCAACGGACAGGCGCAACGCGATCGAGTAGGCAATACCCAGAGGCACAACCCTGAAGCCCCCACGCCACCGTAACAGCAGGTCGTCCCATGACGGGCGGGAAGCGAGCCAAGCGAAGGCAAAGACCATTCCGAATATGGCCAACTCAGCACCGGCCGCGATCAGCAGCCCAGGCGAGCTGCGTGAAAGAACTGGCGCCTGGTGTTCGGGCCGACTGAGGGCGAGCAATCCGACGGCGAGCACATAGCCAGTGAGCAGAGCCAGCGAGAGCCACGATCGCCAGCGCGAAACTGTCCGGACCGGCGGCAGTTCACTCGGTGGGGAAACGTCCATCGCGGAGTCGTAACAGTTTGGCTGGGCGATGTCGATGAGAGGCCGAGAATGGTTAAAATGGGGTGAAGCTTCCGGAGGTCCTACAATCGTCCATCGTGATAGAAGCCGGATTGGCGTCCATGAAAATGACACCCAGGTGACACAGTTGCGCGACGATCTGTGCCAAGCGGATTCGCGTGCCTCCTTTCGATTCAGAAATGTCCACCGGTTGTTGTTATTCGTGACATTTTTCCGGTGAGAGGATGCGAGAATCCACAAGCGGGCGTGGCTGTAAAGCTGCTTTTCTTCAGGAGGGATGTGCGGCCTGTTTCGACAAGCGGCACGGGGATAAATCAATCAAATAAACGAAAGGTAGTTAGGCTATGAAACTTCGACTACGAACCTCGTTCGCCAATGCCAGTATGTTGGTCGTTGCATTGGGCTGGAACGCCCTGGCTGCGCCATTACCCGTTGGCGATACGCCTATCACCGGGACGACGGTGGCAGCGCAACCCGAACTTGCGGGTGTGATTCTGACGGATGTGGCGGTGCCGTACGAGTTTTCTGGAGCAGGGTATACTGTGAGGGGGGTCATCCAGAACAGTGTCGTGCGCTCAAGCGTGGACGGGACGTTGGACTTCTATTGGCGGATCATTCCGGATCCGAGTTCGACCGGCAGCATCGGAGCGTTTCGGGTCACAGGGTTTGACGGTTTCGTTTATGACGCGAATTGGAGGATTGACGGTCTCGGGGACGTAGCACCGAACATTGTGCGGAACTTTGGAGACGGTTCGGTGAACTTCCTGTTTCCGGAGCCCGGGGTCGGTCCCACGAATACATCGGTATTCTTTTTCATCGACACGCTGGCGACCAATTACGACAAGGGTGGTAATTACGACTTGTTGTGCGCGCCGCTGGATTGCGTTTCTCCGCTGTTCACGGCGTTTGCTCCCGTAGCCGGAGAGGTTGACAGCGACGGCGATGGCGTGCCGGATACGGAGGATCAATGCCCAAATACGCCTGCCGGAACGATCGTGAACTCGCACGGCTGCAGCATCGGCGAACTGGTGCCATGTGCCGGCCCTGCTTCGGGCGGAAGTTGGAGGAATCATGGCGCGTATGTCTCTGCCGTAGCGCACGCCGCGCGCGATCTGCTCGCCGCGGGGTTGATCACGGAAGCGCAAAAAGACGCGATCGTGAGCGCAGCGGCCCGGTCGAATTGCGGGAAAAAGCCGAGCCATCCAAAGCCAGCGAGAAAGCGTTAGGAAGGACTGTTGATACTGAAAGCGCCGGAGGCATCCGGCGCTTTCAGAGACCGCTGGTCGGGACTTGCGGGCCGCGAGCCCAGGTCATCGTTCAAGGTGATAGCTCGATACGCAGAAGTGCTTCACGGGCTTCGCGGCGGATCTGCATGTGAGTTTTCAGAGTGTCGCGGATGGCGGGAGCGGCGCTTTTGGCGGCGGGTCCCATCTGAGCCAGGACTCGCAAGGTCAAAATTCGGCGGCTCAAATCGTTATGATGTAGCGACGCGGTTAGTGAAGGTAGGATCGCGTCGGCATCGGAGGAAATCTGCCAGATGGCTTGAGCGGCAAAAGCGGGCAGCCACAGGTCGCCGCTCCTGAGCGATTGTTTGAGGTTGGGGAGCGCGTTGGTTGCAGACGGACCGATTTCACCAAGGAGGAAAGCCGCGGTCTGTCGCGAGTTTAGTCCGATGCTCAGAAAACGCCCCGAATACGAAAGGGACTGATCGTTATTGCTCCAGCTGCGGTTCTCGAGTTCTTTGACAAGCAATGGAACGACGAAGTCATTGTCGCTTGTGATCCTGCCAATGGCTGCCGCGGCGAGGGCGCGCACGACGCCGTTGGCGTCCTGAAGGGCATTCGTGAGCGCGGGCAAGGCAGCGCTCGCGGATGGGCCGGTATTCTTGAAGACTTGAAAGATCGAAGGCTTCATTTGGTGGAGCGAGGCTTCTCCCGGACCGGGAGGTGTTCGGTCTTCGAGCATTTGGAGCAAGCGGGGAACGGCAGGCGCAGCGGCGGGACCGATAGCGCTGAGGGCGCTGAGGGCGTTGCCGCGACCTTCGCCGCGGGTGATGTATTTGATGAGCATCGGACCGGCGTTGGATGCCTCGGCACCGTAGCGACTGATGGCGAGCATTTCATTAAGCGGCTTGTCGCTGGTGGAGTTTCCCTGCTGATAATTGTCGAGCTGAGATAAAAGGAACGGAAGCGCTTCGATGGGATGAATGTCGGCGGAGTAAATCGCACCGGCGACCTGGGAACGCAGGACGCTGTCGCCGTTCTGCAGAAACTCGAGCAAAGCTGCGGTGGCCTGGCGCGAATCGCGTGTCATCTGCGCCAACGCCGAAAGCGCAACCTGACGCACGAATGCATCCGGGTCGGAGCGCGCGATGACGATGAGTCTGGGGACGGCCTGGGTGGCTTCGGGTCCGAAAAGCTGGAGGGCGTAGGCGGAGTTCGAACGCAATTCACGCGGGTTGATCGGCTGATAATTGCGCCATTTTGTTTTGAGGCGATTCGGGAGTTTCCGCCAGAGTTTGAGTTTGAGTCTGTGGAGAGCGGAATCCTGCGCCTCAAGGCCTTTGATGAGCCAGGGAACTGCTTCGGGTCCGATCCGCGCCAATTCCTTGTCGATTTGCGAGAAACTGTTGATCGAGAGCCATGTCAGGAGTGGGACACCACCGACATTGGGCTCTTTGGGGCGGAATTGGAGGACGAGCCACAGGGCTGTCGAGAGCAAGACAGCGAATGCGAGCGCGATCAGAAGCAGACGCCTGCGCATAATTCAGAATGAGAATGCAGAATCCAGAATTCAGAAGCGAGAATGGAGAAGTAATCGGTAATCGAGCAGTCAATGCTTCTTTAGCCTTTGGCATATATAGATTGGTGTGAAGTGTTTGTTTGGGAATATTCGAGAATTCAGATGCAGAAGCAATGAATTCGGCAAGGCGAAGGAACGCAGTGTGAACGGTTGGGTTGCGACGATATTAGAAACTCCAGTTGGATTTTGTGCTCCGCCCGAGACAGTCGTCCGCAGCTCGTCTCCTACAAGTTTGAGGATTGTGGTTTGCGAACAGACACGGCGCGGTGGGGACACCGCGCCATACCCTAAATGGCTTTGTGCGATCAGACTGGCGGAGTGATTCGCGTTTAAGTAAGGTCGCGGCGCATATCGATGAAGGCCTTTGCACCAGTAGCAGCACCTGTGCAACTCGCGCCACCGGGGGCCGGGATTCCGCCGCTGGAGGTTCTCCTGGGCAAGGTAATGTTCGCGTATTTGCGCGCGGTGAGGACGCCCAAATGGGCAAACAAGCATTTTCACACGGAAGCCGGCGCGATGTTGCGCATGGCGCGCAGCCTGACTCCTGATGTAGCGAATACGGCGGTATTGATCCCGCGCATCATGGGAATTGAAGACAGCAGCCGGCATTGGTCGGTGCTGATGACGCTGGACCATCTGGTGATTGTAAACAGCGGGGTGCTCGAAATCATCGAAGCGTTGTCAAGTGAGCGGCTGTATAGCTGGCGGGTGTCGATTGCGGACCTGAAGCCCAGGCCCGAACAGTCCCTTGAAACGATAGGGAAGTTCGCCCGGACGACGCAGAATTATTTCAACCGGGTTTCGCAGATGAAGAACCTGAAAAGTCACGCGCGGCATGCCCATCCGTGGTTCGGGCCCATGGATGCGCTGGGGTGGCATTGGCTGGCGGCGCTCCACAACACGATTCACCGGAGGCAGATTGAGAGGATAATGGCCAAGGTGGGAAATAATCGCCCGTGATCAGTAATCGGTGATCGCGGGCGACACGATGGAGGGTGTCTTCTTCGCGAAGTATTCGAGCCAGTTGAGCATCATGGCGTCGCCAATGGTGCCTTTGTGCTTTTTGTATTCCGCGATGGTGCGACCCCAATAAAAGCCGATCCAGCCGCGAGCGATTTTTTTAGAGCCGTCAATGAATTGATCGAGTTCTTTGACGGAACAACTCAAGGGGAACATTTCCTCGATGACAATCGGCTTTCCGATGTCGTAGACGGCAAGGGCTGTGAGCGCCTGGTTGACTTCGCGAGCCTTCGGATAGAAGTGCAGGCAAACAAAATCGAGGTTCTTGCTGACTTCTTCGGAATAGAAAAGTGGTTTCGCATTCGGCCAGGTGAGAGCCCATGGTATCGCGCCCACGGTGATGAGGTGCCACTGGTCGTGTCTGCGAATCGCAGAAACGAGTGTGTCGACCCAGGCTTTGGCGATTTGTTTTTCGGTGCGGCCGGCGAAGTCGAGGGTGATGCGTTGGACAAAGTGCCGGTTACCGAAGGCACCGGGCGTCCAGTCGCGGCCCTTTTTGTCTTCGGTGACAACGGGCTCATTCATGAGGTCGTAGCAGAAGATTGCGGGGCTTTGGCTGCAGATTTTGGCGACTGCTTCCCAGAAGCGGGCCTGAACGCTCCATCTTTGTGCTTCGTCCAGATCGTTATACCACTGCGGCACGTCCTCTTTGTCGTAGCAACCGAGGCCAGTGATATCGAGATAGAGGCCGGTCTTTTCCGCGAGTTTCACGAGGAGAGCAAGCTGGTCGAGTGATTTGCGATTCGGTTCGTCGGCGGAGTTCATGAACCTGGAAACCTGAAGGTGAATGCGCACGGTGTTGGCTCCGAGCGCTTTCATCTCCGCGAAATCGCCGACTACCGCGCCCCACTCGTCGTGCCAGTAATACTCGAGGAGGCGATCGGAGGAGTCATGATCGTAGTTGAAGCCCCATGGCGTGAATTGCGAACCGGAACCGGAAGAAACGAAGCGTCTCGTCTCCCTATCAACGCGAATGAACTCAGCTTCTGTTTTAGTCGACTGCGGTTGCGGTTGGGAAGCTGACGGCACGTTTGCGGCACAACCAACAATGATGCAACAGCTCACTGCAAGGGAGACTGCTCCTGGTTTGAATTGACCTTTGTAAGTCACGCCTGATTCAGGAGCGAGCGTGCCAAAGCCAAAATTGAGAAGGAAGGATTAAGAAACGGTCGAATAGCAGTGCGATCTTGATTTAGGCCGTGGCAAACTGATCCTTTGAGAGCCAATGCAAACCCGCAAGCATCCTTGTCGAAATGACTGAGGAGTAGCCGTGGAAACGAACGTGTCATGTCCGTATTGCGGCGAGGAGAACACGATCCTTGTCGATGAATCGGCGGGAGAAATGCAGCAATATATCGAGGATTGCCAGATCTGCTGCAAGCCGTGGCAGGTGATCGTGACTACCGACGACGGGGGCGAGGTGGATGTCGAATTGCGCGCGGTGGGCGGATGACTTGCCCAGATCGCCGGGTTTCACCCCATTACATGCGAGGGTTCAAAATCGTCATACTCTATAGTAGATGATGTGTGGGGAACACCCCCCAATGCCACGAACCCGAATGTCCGTCAGTAGAATAATGGTGGTGATTTGCGGATATGAATTCTGAGCAACCAGTGATCCTGCTTGCCGACGACCGCGACGATGACGTTCAGATTGTGCGCCGCGCTCTTCAAATGGCAGGAATCGATTTGCCGTTGCAAGTCGTGTCAGACGGCGAGGAGGCGATCGCTTACTTGAACGGGGAAGGCAAATTTGCGAATCGCGCCGAGTATCCGTTGCCGGATTTGTTCCTGCTCGATTTGAAGATGCCGCTAAAGAACGGCTTTGAGGTCCTGCAATGGGTGCGCAGGCATCCTACGCTGGCGCCGCTGCGGACGATCGTTCTAACGACCTCTGATCAGATGAGGGATGTTAACCGGGCCTATGCCCTCGGGGCCAATTCGTTCCTGACGAAGCCGCTGGATTTTTTGGACTTCAGAGACACTCTGCAGGTAATGATCAACTACTGGCTGACGAAAGCCCGGGCTCCCGATGTGTCGCGTCCACCGCGTCAAAAGCCGAAGGCCACGTCGTGACTCCGCCGGGCGCGGTGGAGACTCACTTCTGCGGCCAATTGTAATTCGAAGACAGCATCGCTGTGACGCGCTGCTGAAAATTCGTTAAGTCATTCGAGAGTTGGCGGAGAAATTGCGCGCGCTCCTGGTTTTTTTCGCCTTTGAGAGCAGCATCGGCGAGATGAGCGCCGTAAACCAGGGCTTCGTCCTGGCTGAGGAGCAGGCGCACTTCGAATTCCTTGCCGCTTTCCGTCAGCAGCTCTTTTGTGCGGGCTTTGGCGATGGTTTTTCGCGCTTCGACCTCGGCGGGAGGAAGGCCGTTGTCTTTGATGTTTAGAAAACGGTCGGCTTTGGCGAATTTTTCGAGCTGCGCGTGGGCGCGGCCGGTTGTTTCGGAAATGGCGCGAATCAGATCCCGTAGTTCGGCACGCTCGCGCTTGATAATAAGAAGCTTCGAGACGTCCTTCTCATCGCCGAGCAAGCCGAACAGCAATGCGTTACCGTGGCTATCATCGGCGGAGTGTGTGTGGGTGGAGTACGCCTGGGCCGGTTCCTCCTCCGAGGCGCTGTGGAGGCCGGCGCAACCGCAGAGGATGCTCAAGGCGAGCAAAGCGGCGATTCGTTGAGCTTTCATTCGGGCAATTTTACGAGCGGGAGGCGCACCGGTAAATTGGCGGAGCACCCCAGACCCAGCACTTTGCAGTTGAAGGCGGCCTGGGCGTTTCGTAAGGTGCTGGCGCAGTTCGGGACGTTAAGCACTAATGCACATTTATGAGAAATCATCCTGGTATTCGACGTTTTCTTCTCCTGACAGCGGCTGCACTTCTTTGCGCATTCGTTTCGGGATGCGGTTCCTGCAAGCCCGGCAAACCGGGACCCATTGGCAGGTATGACGTGGTCGCGCAACTCGACGATTCGTTGAAGCAGGCATCGGTGCTGGTGGATTTGGTGGGCGTGAACGCGGCGAATCTTCCGCGTTGGGAGAATTACAGCATGAAGAAGTATTGGGAAGATAACGACGCGATGCGAAAGGACGCCGACAAGAAGACGCTGAATTTTGTTTCGGGGCAGTCTTTAAGCCAAACGCTGGAAGCCAAAGACCCGAAGTGGGACCAGTGGAAAAGCAAAGGCGTGACACATATCCTGGTGCTGGCGGATTTGCCGGGCACGCACGTGGACAAGCCCGGCAGCCAGGACGCGCGGCGGCTGGTGTTGCCGCTGGATGAATGTCACTGGGCAAAGAAGACTTCGAAGCTGAGCGTTCTGGTGAAACGCTCGGGCATGGATGTTCTCACGCCGCTGCGGCAGTAACTGAGTTGAGAAGGCGCGAACCGCGATTCTATTCTTTGATCGCTACGAGCCGCTGGTGTTCCTGAAGGGCGTAGCGGTCGGTCATTCCGGCGAGGTAATCACAAATAGCGCGATGCCAGCCATCGGTTTTGGCGCGGCGTTGTGAGATTTCGCCGATGGCGTCGTGGTGTTTCAGGTAATATGCAAAAAGTTCTTCGAGAAGTTTTACGGCGCGGCGGTTCGGCTGGTGGACTTCGGGATTAAAATAGAGATTCTTGTAGAGGTAGTCGCGAAGTTCGAGGTTCAGTTTTTTGCGCCGCGGGCTGTATTGCACCAGGGGTTTCGGTTGCAGGCGCACGTCGTCGGCTGATTTCACCCGCGCGGCGACAATGCGATCCTCGGTCGTGTAAACAACGTCTTTCACCTCGCAATCAATGATGCAACGGATGATGAAGTAACGACGGCATTCATCGGGCAGTGCGCCGTATTCTTTGCGCACGGCGCGGGCGGCTTCGGCCCACACTTCGACATCGCGCTCCAGATTTTTTTCAGCGAACAGGCCCGCCGATAAACCATCGTCCAAATCGTGGCTGTAATAAGTGATTTCATCGGCGAGATTGGCGACCTGGGCCTCGAGGGACGGCGACTTCGCCCGAAAGCCTTTGCGCCGCGCGGGATGATCATGACTGGTGAAATGCTTGACGAGGCCTTCGCGGACTTCCCACGTCAGATTCAGACCTGAGAAGCGGGGATACTTCTGCTCGATCCATTCGACGACGCGGAGACTTTGGCGGTTGTGTTCGAATCCGCCATGTTTTTTCATGAGCCGGTCCAAAGCCGTTTCGCCTTTGTGGCCGAAGGGTGAGTGACCCAAATCGTGCGCGAGGGAAATGGTTTCGGTGAGGTCTTCGTTGATCCTGAGCGCGCGGGCGATGTTGCGCGAGATGGCGGCGACCTCCATCGTGTGGGTCAAGCGTGTGCGCAAGTGATCCCCGGTGCCATTGAGGAACACCTGGGTCTTATATTCGAGGCGGCGAAAGGCGCGCGAATGGATGACGCGGTCGCGGTCGCGCTGGTAGTGCGTGCGCCACTCGGGCGGGTCTTCTTCGTATTCGCGTCCGCGGGTCTCGGAACTGAATTGTGCCCAGGACGCCAGGAATTGACGCTCGCGCCGTTCAAGGTCCTCGCGCGTGCAAGGCATCAATTCAGAAGGTCCTGCACGGAAATCCCGCGCAGCCCATAGAGGCGATGGATCGTGTCTTCGATGAGATTGTTCGGGCAGGACGCGCCGGCAGTGATGCCGACGGTAATGTCCCCTGCCGGCAACCAGTTTTGTGTCTCGACTTCTTTGTGCAGATGCTGGTTGTAGTGCTGGATCAGGTTGTCGGACACCATCTTCGCGGCGTTCTTGATAAAATAGGTGGGCAGCTTGGCCTCGCCCATCTCCGCAAGGTGCGAGGTATTGGAGGAATTGTAGCCGCCGATGACGAGCAGAAGGTTCATCGGTTCGCGCAGAAGTTTTTCGAGCGCATCCTGGCGATCCTGGGTCGCGCCGCAAATCGTGTCGAAGAACCGGAAATGTTTGTCGGGTTCGGTGGCGCCATATTTTTGTTCCATGGCTCGGCGCAATCGGTGCTGCACTTCTTCAGTTTCACCGCGGAGCATTGTGGTTTGATTGGCGACGCCAACGGTCTGCAAGTGCACATCGGGATCAAAGCCGGGTGAGTAAGCGCCTTTGAATTTTTCCAGAAATTCCTGCTTGTTACCGCCGTGCAGGATGTAATTGCAGACGTAATCGGTCTCGGCGAGCGTGAACACGACCAGGTAATGGCCGCTGCCATTGGCGGTCGCACGCGAGCTGGTCGCTTTCGTCTCTTCGTGCCACGCCTTGCCATGGATGATGCTGGTAACTGATTCGTTGGCGTATTGGCGCACGCGTTTCCAGACGCTCATCACGTCGCCGCAAGTTGTATCGACGAAGCGACAGCCCCTCGCCTTGAGCTTTTCCATCGTGGCAACTTCAGCGCCGAAAGCGGGAATGATGACAACGTTGTCCTTTTGCAGGTCCTCGATATCGGCGTTCTTCTCCTTTCCGGAAAGGAATTTGATGCCCATATCGCGAATCTGGTCGTTCACCTCCGGGTTGTGAATGATTTCGCCGAGGATGTAGATGGGCTGATCGGGAAAAACTTTTCGAGCTGCGTAAGCCAGATCGATCGCGCGCTCGACGCCGTAGCAAAAGCCAAATTCCTTCGCGAGTTTAATGGTCAGCCCGCCTGCCGAGACCACGCCGCCGCGCCCGCGGATGTGATCGACGAGTTCGCTGCGGTAATGCGAAAGCACCTGTGCCTGCACAGCCTCCATGATATCGGGCCGTCGCAGATTGATCTTTTGCGGAACCGCCGGCGCCGGTGTTGACATACAGGGCAATCTAACACCAACGACCAGGGCGTCGAGCATAAAGCCGGTCGAAAAACCTCGCATTTCATCCGCGGTGTGCGAGTATGTCCGGCACGTCGGAGCGTAGCTCAGCCTGGCTAGAGCACTTGGTTTGGGACCAAGACGTCGCAGGTTCAAATCCTGTCGCTCCGACCATTTCTTTTTCAGTCGCGAGCTGCCGCGCGCCTTGAGCGCGAAAAGTCAAACGCCGGTCTCCGGCGTGCGGTTCAATTCGACCCAGTAGCTGGTGATTTGGTTGAGAGCGTCACAGAACAATGCGAAGTCCATTGGTTTTTGCACGTAGCTATTGCAGCCAAGCTCGTAGGCGGTGACGAGATCGGCCGGTTCAGCGGAGGATGTCCATATCACAACGGGAATTGATTTGGCCAGGGTGTCGCCGCGTATTCGGCGGAGGACTTCAAGTCCATTGAGTTTCGGCAGCTTGAGATCGAGAAGAACCAAAGAGAGGTTTACTGGCTGGGTTCCGAAAATCTGACGATCGCCGACGAGACAATCGACGGCCTCGAGGCCGTCGCGCGCGATAACAAGCTCATACTTCGTTGACTGCCGCTGCAGGGCAATCTTCACCAGCATCTCGTCGCTTGAATTGTCTTCGATCATGAGAATGCAATGTTGTTGTTTCATAGGGTACAGGATTGGGGATATCGAACCAAAAGCATGCGCCGAGATTGGGAACAGCTCTCGCCCAGATGTGTCCGTTGTGGCGCTGGAGAATGCGCTTGACGATGGACAGGCCGATGCCGCGCCCGGGCAGGTCGGGCTGGTTGTGCAGGCGCTCGAAGACGCCGAAAAGTCTCTGGTAATAGGTCATGTCGAAGCCAATGCCATTGTCATAAAGATAAAAGACTTTCCCGTTATCGGTCTGATTTCCTCCGAAACTAATCCGGGCCGTGTTGTGCGGTCTGGTAAACTTCCACGCGTTCTCAAAGAGATGCTCGAGCGCAAGCTTGAGCAGGGAGCGATCGCCGAAGGCCGAGAGGTCGGGCATGACGGTGACTTCGACGTTTCTGTCGGGATTGAGCTCGGTCATTTTGGCGACCACACGCTGCGCGAGGTCGCTGAGGTCGACGACGGAGTTCTGCATGACGTGGCGCGTTACGCGGGTCAGTTGCAGGAGGCCGTCGAGCAAACGTCCCATCTCATTGCTGGCTTGAATGACGTGCCGAAAATAACCAGCGGATTGTTCGTCGAGCTTCTCACAGAGCGAATCCATGAGCACTCGTGAAAAGCCTTCGATGCTGCGCAAAGGAGCGCGGAGATCGTGAGAGAGCGCGTGGCAAAGCAATTCGAGTTCCTCGCGGCAAAGCTCGCCATGCTCAATCTGTGGATTCTCGGGTTGTGCGATTGGGCGATGCGTTGCCGACGCAGGGCCGCTTGCGAGAGTTAGATTTTGTGTCATAGACGCACGTTGTTACCGGGCTTGCCCCTTGCGCGTTCGCGAAGGGCATCACGGATAGGGACGTTCTCAAAGCATCACCACTCTTACCCTGACAAAGAGTAAACCAGGGAGCTATTGGACTTAGGTCCCATTGCCCGGGCCGGGGGGGATTTGGTTTCCTATGTACGTGGTCCGAGGAAGCCCGAGCGAGCGGCCGAAGGAAGCGGGAGCCCGGGCAAATGTAACTTGACGACGGAGGCGAAGGTCACTAAAAATGTACAACCAATTTACCAGGCTGGCGGAAGTTTGCCGTCCCGAACGTCGTTACTTTCGGCAGATGGTAATGGGGCCTGTAGTGATGCCAAAAAGGCATTTGGCTAGGGGAGTTTGGGGAAGCCGCGGTTGAGTGGAAGAGGAAATGGACGCGCCCATGCAACAGCAAACAGGCAAAGGTGAGACAGCCCTTTACGAGGAGTGTTTTAGCCGAAGCGGCTCTTCGCCATTGATGATATGGATCACCGCGCCCGAGGATTTCTGCACCTTCTTCAACCGAAAGTGGCTGCGCTTCACGGGCAGAGCACTCGAGAGAGACCTTGGCGAATGCTGGTGTGAGATTCACCCCGACGATCTCGAACGGTGCGTGCGATGGCACCGACGGGCCTTTGCCCAGCGCCGGGAGTTCCTTGTCGAGTATCGTTTGCTCCGCTGGGACGGTGTTTACCGATGGATCTTGGACAAGGGCACGCCTCTTTTCGGACGTGATGGGCAGTTTGAAGGGTTCATGGGGTCTTGCATCGATATTACCAAACGGAAGGAAACGGAGGAGGAACTCAGGCGGAGCGAGGATCGTTATCGAGCGGTGGTCGAGGACCAGACGGAATTGATCTGCAGATTTTTACCGGACGGCACCATCACATTTGTCAACGACGCATACTGCCGTTACTTCGGTCGCTCCCGAAGCGATCTTATTGGAAAGAGCTTCTGGCCGTTCATTCCGGCGGGGGAGCAGGCAAAGGCACGCGAACACCTTGCTTCCATCTCGAGCCAGAAGCCGGTCGCCACCATCGAACATGAAATCGTGAGTCATGGACGCCGTCGATGGCAGCAGTGGACAGACCGAGGCATCTTTGATGAAGCGGGAAGAATTGTCGAATTTCAGTCGATTGGCCGCGATATAACCGCGCAGAAGAACAGCGATACGGCACTCCTGCGAAGCGAAGCGAAATTCCGGGCGGTTTATGATTTGAATCTGGTCCCGCTGGTTTACTGGCAGATGGATGGACGCATCACGGACGCCAATGATGCCTATTTGCACTTAATTGGATATTCGCGCGAGGAGATGAAAAGCGGAGACCTGCGATGGGACCTGTTGACTCCGCCCGAAGACAGGCACCTGGATCAGCAGGCGATCAAGGAACTTCAAGCCGGGCGGCCGTATGTAGGTCCGTTCGAGAAGCATTACCGCCGCAAGGACGGCACGAAAATAACCGTGCTGATCGGCGGCGCCCTGCTGCCGGGGTTTAAAGACCGAGGTGTCGCGTTTGCGGTCAACCTCTCCGATCAAAAGCGGTTGGAGAGCGAATTGGTTCGGGAGAAGGCACTCAACTCCGCGATCATTTCGTCGCTGGGCGGACATGTGGCGGTCATAGATCGCAAGGGACGGATCATCGCAGTGAATGACTCATGGGTCCGATTTGCGGCGGAGGCTGCGGGAGCGACAGACAAGGTGGACATCGGGGCCAACTACCTTGAAGTGTGCGCGAAGACTTTGCGATGCCCGCCGGCGACCGCGAAGGAGGCGCTTGACGGAGTTCACGCGGTCCTGAGCGGCGCGAGGCCGAATTTCGTGCTGCAATGTCAGTGTGATTCGACGCCGGTCCAATGGTTTGAAATGAGGGTGGAACCACTCCTACGCCCCGAGGGCGGCGCAGTGATCTCTCACATTGACGTGACAAACCGCGTCAGGGCGGAGATCGAAGCACATAACCATCGACTTGAACTTGCGCACATCGCGCGCGTTACGCTGCTGGGAGAGCTCACGGCTTCGATTGCGCACGAACTCAATCAACCGCTGACGGCGATCCTGAGCAATGCCCAGGCGGGTCAGAGGCTTTTGCGCACCGAGAAACGTCCCGTCACCAAGATTCGCGAGATCCTCTCTGATGTGGTCGCGGATGGAAAACGAGCGGGTGAGGTGATTCGCCGCCTGCGGT
>Ga0193697_1000090_pt1 | contig 35386 bp, 31 predicted proteins | sample L3m2metaG_FD_145073 | JGI IMG/M metagenome (GOLD analysis project Ga0193697, IMG submission 145073) | Soil microbial communities from a riparian zone of the East river system, Colorado, United States - L3m2 | ecosystem: Environmental > Terrestrial > Soil > Riparian zone | place: USA: East River...
CAACCTCGCCCACTTTCGGAAAACCATTCAAACGATTGGTCACCAGCCCGCTGATAGTGGTCACTCCTTCCTCGGCCAGGGATTCTCCGACGAGTTCCTCCAGGTCGTGCACAGGAAGTGTGCCCAGGACTTCCCAGGTGGTCTCGCCGGTTTTGGTTATGAGCGGCTTCTCCTGGTCGAACTCGTCTTGAATCTGGCCCACGAGCTCTTCGAGGATGTTTTCGAGCGTGACCATGCCAAGGGTGCCGCCGAATTCATCCACGACAATAGCGAAGTGAAGTTTTCGTTCCAAAAATAACTGGAGCAGCTTTTCCAGCCGCGCCGTCTCCGGCACGTAAATGATCTTCCGCGCCATTGGAATCAGGTCAGCGGCAACCTTGGCGCGAAAACGCGCCGCATAGAGGTCTTTGATGTGAATGACACCGAGAGTTCTGTCGAGGTCGCCGCCTTCGCAGAGTGGGAAACGGGAGAAGCGTGTTTTTTCCGCGATGTCGATGCACTCGGTGAGGCTCGCTTGCGTGTCGAAGAACACGATCTCGGGCCGCGGTCGCATGACTTCCCGCACGACGCGCTGCCGCAGATCCAGCGCATTGAGAACAATGTCACGGCCGAGAGCCGTCGTCGCAGTGTGCTTTTGTGAACCGGCGAAGAGAAGGCGAAGTTCGTCCTCCGAATGCACCAACTCGGCTTCGCTGGATGGTTCGATGCCGATTTGGCGCAACAGCCAGAGCGAGGAATGATTGAGCACCCAGATGAACGGATAGGTGGCCCAATAAAACCATTTCAGCGGGTACACCACCCACAGCGAAGTGGGCAGCGGCCTTTGGATCGCCATCCATTTGGGGGCCTGTTCTCCCACAGTGATGTGGAGAAACGTGAGCGCGGTCAGTCCTACGCCGACCGCGAGAGTGTGTCGCACCTGAACGGATTCGATTTTCATCCAGTCCATGACTGGATTCAGGAGCGTCGCAAAGAGCGGTTCCCCGAGCGCGCCGAGGCCGAGGCTGGCGAGAGTGATGCCCAGTTGGGCGGCGCTCAGGTAACGGTCAAGGTTTCCGAGGACGTGGCGCGCGGCGCGCGCGCGGCGGTGACCTTTTTGGATGAGCGGATCGAGTTGGGTATCGCGAATTTTGACGATGGCGAACTCGGCTGCGACAAAGAAGCCATTGAGCAGCACCAGCACGAGCACTGCTGCAATTTTGAATATGAGGATGCCGGGGTCGGTCATCGCCTTGCGCCGTTGTACTCTGGTGGTCCCCTCGGAACAAGTCAGGAGCGAGTCGGTCGGGCTTGAACAGCGCTACTTTCGTATCGGCTTTTCGACCAATTCGACGGGTCCCTGGCAGCAGGAGCAGATGTCGGGTGAGATGCTTTCGATGGCGCAGATGTCGCAGTAGTAATACAGGTCGTGAACCACGCCATTTTTAATGGAGCGGATTGTCAGTGGCTCGAATGTCTGCTGATCGGGCGAGAGCTTGCCCTTTAGAAGGAGGTCTTTTTGGTGTAATCGTTTGTCCACAAATAGGGCTTCGGAAAATTTTGTCCGCACGAGCTTGTAAGTTTTGCCCTCAGTCGTTTTGAAGCCATAAACGTGTTCGTGATTCGTGGAAACTGATGACGATCCGTCTTTGCGTTGCGCCTCTTCGAGCATGCACATGACGCGGCCACGCAACTCGGTCTGATCGGCGCCGCGGCAAATGACCGGCATTAGCAACGCAAACGCAATGGCAACAAAGCCCTTCACCTCTCCTATTTTCGCATGCGGTTGGCTTGAGGAAAGGGGAATTCTTAATCCAGCGCTGGCGCTCCTGTCCTTTACCTGAATTGGCCATCCCAGTACAGTAGCACTCGCGATATGGAAAAGGTCGTGCGCAAATTTCGCTCTTTCCGAGAGGCAGACGAAGCCGACCTGCGATTCTATCGCTCCCTTTCCGGGAATGAGCGGGTGAACATATTGCTGGAGCTGGTTCGACAGGCAACCGCCGATGAAACTACAGAAGGATTTAAGAGAGTTTATCGCATTGTTAAACTCCCACGCCGTTGAGTATTTGGTGGTCGGCGCCCACTGCCTGGCCTTTCATGGCCTCCCGCGTTTTACGGGAGACATTGACCTGTTTGTCAGAGTGTCACCCGAAAATGCGGCACGTTTAGGCGAAGTGATCACGGCCTTCGGTTTCGCCAGCACAGGATTGCAGAAGAAGGACTTTTTGGAGCCCAACCAAGTGATTCAGCTTGGCATGGCTCCTCATCGAATCGACCTGCTCACCGGAATCGACGGCGTCAATTTTGAGCACGCATGGTCCCAGCGGGTCTCCGGTGAACTGGATGGATTGCCAACGCAATTTCTGAGCAAAGACCTGCTCATCCAAAATAAACTGGCTGCCGGACGGGACCAGGACCTCGCGGACGTCCAGCGCCTGCGTGAGTTGTAGATCCGTTTACGGGGATACCAGCCGGTAAAGCCGCATGCCTTGCGCGCCGCTGTCGCGATAGGGCGGGTCGGATGTCGTGGCGCGGAAACTGAACAGGTCCTGCCAGGTACGCCCGTCGTTTGAAATCTGCATCCGATACTGTCGGCCCGGTTCGCCGCGGCAGAGCACTTGCACTCCAGTCGCGCTGCGCGAAACCATCAATTGCGCGGTCGTGTTTGAACTCGATTGCACGACCAAGCCTGCATCGCCCACAGCCGTGAAAGAGCCGTTGGCGTAAGTGACTGCCCGCAGAGGCGCGCTCGCAGTTCCGGATTGCGTCCAGGTTGCGCCATCCCAGGAAGTCCACATCACTCCGTTGTTGCCTCGTTTGCCGACAGCCATGAATTCGTTGTTGCCGAAAGCCAGTCCGAAGATCTGTGATGACGCAAACGCAGGATTGAATGTCCAGTCAATGCCATTCGTTGACGTAATTGTTCCACCGGTATCACCTGCAAGTACAAAGCGTCCCTGGCCAAATGTCGCGGCATAGAGCGTTCCTGCCGGGGCATAACTTCGCGAAGTCCAATTCAATCCATCACTGGAAGTGAGGAGGTCCGCACCGGCAGCGACCCAAATGCCGTTGCCGTTTGCAACACAACGCAACGCTGCCTGCGGCCCGGGAATAATGCTCGACCACGTCGTGCCGCTGTCAGAAGTACGAATGCCCGCGCGGACTCCGTAACCGGTGCTGCTCGCGCCAACGGAGACGAAACGTCCGCTGCCGTAGGTCATTCCGAAAAGCTCATCCACTCCCAAATTCCAATATTGATTTGTCCATGAGGTGGCATCTCGCGACGTGAAAATTGGAGCGCCCTGGCCCCCAACCGAAACAAACGACCCGTTGCCGAAGCTCGCGGCGTTGAACCACGTGTTGGGCATTCCGCCGATCGTTTGATAGACGGGCCGTGCCGTCCACTGCAGGCCATCGCCCGACACCACTCCAGAACCTTCTTTGCCGACGGCGACATATTTTTGTTGACCGAAAGTGATTCCGCGCAAGTCGCTGTAAGTTGCCGAGACCGGCGAGGTCCACGTCTGCAGGTCGGTGGAGCTTAAGATGCACGAGCGCTCACCGACGCCGAATACCCGGCCAAAAGCGCTGCCGCAGCCAAGCAGGTTGCACGGCTCGGAGTCCCATGGTTGGAACCACTGGATGCCGTCGGGTGACCGCAGCACGGTTCCGGCGCCGCCGACGGCCACAAACATTCCGTTCGCAAACGCGACGTCATTTAGAGTGCTTCCGGTTCCAGCGCCTTGCGCTGTCCATGAAATTCCATCCGTCGATGTGAACACCCGGCCTCCATCGCCAACCATCACGAATTGGCCGTTGCCAAAAGTAATCCCGCGCAGCACAGCCGAGGCCGGTGCGGGTGCGCCATCCCATGAAATGCCGTCCGTGGAGCGCTGCACACTATAATAAAAATTGCCACGGTCGTCGTTGAATACGCCCATGGCGACGAAGATGCCGTTGCCAAACGCGACACCATAGAACTGGACGTAAACGAAAGGCGCCCGGTGCGTCCAGGTGATGCCGTCTGGAGATGTGTCAACGGTGTGATCACCAACTGCGACGAAGCGGCCATTGCCATACGCTATCGACTTCCACCAGCGCGAGTTGGTCGGTCGCTCGGTCCACGTTATTCCGTCGCTCGAGGTGAGAGCGAGGCTGTGCGTGCCCGCGTCATCATACAAAGCGCCTACCGCGACAAACCGCGCATTGGCATAAATCACATCCATTAAATGGCGGTTCGCTCCCGCGTTTTGCGTCGTCCAATTTGTCCCGTCCGTTGAGCTGACGATGTGGCCTTCAAGGCCGACTGCGACGGCTCGCGTGGAACTGCTCGCGATTGCGTTGAGCTGTGGACCAGTCAATCGCGGGTTGCGCAAAGCCCAATCCGTTGTAGCTTTGGAAAGACGGGGAGTTAGCATAACTGCGAGGACTGCGATCAGACATGCAAAGGGTCGCCAAAACATGACCCTAGCTTAGAAGCTTGCATATGATTGATAATAGGGTGTACACCCTGCGCAAACCCGCTCGCGCGTGTCCTAATCCGCACGTGCGGTAGGGTTTTGCCCCGCTGGGGAGATGGCGGGGCCGTGGCAAGTTTTCCGGACGAGCTGGTGAGAGACCATTTATGCACGCGACATCGGAAATTAAACAACTGGCCTTTCTGGGCGATTACCTGCCCCGCAAATGCGGGATTGCCACCTTTACATCTGATTTGTGCCTTGCCGTGGCTGGCGAGCATCCGGACACGCATTGTCTGGTCGTACCGGTAAACGATATTGAAGGCGGCTATGAATATCCCGAGAGCGTGCGCTTCGAAATCGAGGAGCAGGACTTTTCATCTTATGAGCGAGCGGCGGATTTTCTGAACATCAGCAATGTCGATGTGGTCAGCCTGCAACACGAGTTTGGAATTTACGGCGGCCCTTGCGGCAGCCACGTGCTTGCCTTGCTGCGCGAAGTCAAAATGCCGGTCGTTACGACTCTGCACACGATTTTACGCAATCCGACGCCAGAGCAGCGCCGCGTCATGCAGGAAGTCACCGCACACTCGACGCGGCTCGTCGTCATGACTCGCAAGGGCAGTGAATTTCTCCAGGACATCTACAACGTCCCGGCGGAAAAGATCGACCTCATCCCGCACGGGATTCCCGACATGCCCTTTGTCGACCCGAATTACTACAAAGACAAATTCGGCGTCGAAGGCAGATTAGTGCTGCTGACCTTCGGCTTGCTCTCGCCGAACAAAGGCATCGAACACGTCCTGGACGCCTTGCCCGACATCGTCGCGGAATATCCGAACCTCGTTTACATTGTTCTCGGCGCGACGCACCCGAACCTTCTGCGAGAGCAGGGAGAGACGTATCGGTTCAGTCTCGAACGGCTCGCGAAGGCGCGTCACATTCAAAAGCACGTCATTTTTCACGACCGCTTCGTAAGCATCGACGAACTCAAAGAGTTCATCGGGGCGGCCGACCTTTACATCACGCCGTATCTCAACGAGGCTCAGATCACCTCCGGCACTTTGTCCTACGCCTTCGGCGCCGGGAAAGCTGTCATTTCGACGCCTTACTGGCACGCTCAGGAATTACTCGCAGAGGATCGCGGCGTACTCGTGCCTTCCGGTGATTCAAAAGCAATTGCTCGCGAGGTCATCAACCTGCTTCGCGACGAGGCGCGCCGTCATGCCATTCGCAAGAACGCGTATAAGCTGGGCCGTGAGATGATCTGGAGCAACGTCGCGCGCCTCTACATGAAATCTTTCATGCAGGCGCGGTGGGAACGCGCGGAACAGACCCGCGGTTCCTTTGCTGTCAAGACCCTCGATGAGCAGGAACGACAATTGCCTGCGCTCAAGCTGGACCACCTCTTTCGCATGACGGATTCCACCGGCCTCTTTCAACATGCGATGTATTCGGTGCCGAACTTCGCCGAAGGCTATTGTATCGACGATAATGCGCGCGCACTCATCATGACGGTGCTCCTGGAAGAACTCGGAGAAGATTCTCTGCGCGTGCGCTCACTGGCTACGACTTACGCGGCGTTTCTCAATTATGCCTTCAATCCCGAGCTGCGGCGCTTTCGTAATTTCATGAGTTTCGATCGCAGGTGGCTCGAAGACGCCGGCTCCGAAGATTCGCACGGGCGCACGCTCTGGGCTCTTGGCGTTTGTGTTGGCCGCTGCCGTCGCCGCAGCTTCCAGCTCTGGGCCGGCCAATTGTTCAACCAGGCGCTTCCGACCGGCCTTGAGCTGACCTCGCCGCGGAGTTGGGCTTTCGCGTTGATCGGCATCAACGAATATCTGCGCCGGCTGAGTGGCGATCGCCTTGCCAGTCAAATCCGCGAGCAACTTATCGAGCGGCTGATGCGCCTGTTCAGGACAACAATGGCCGATCAGTGGCACTGGTGCGAAGATTCCGCCACTTACGACAATGCCAGGATCGCCCAGGCCCTCATCATGAGTGGGGCTGCGATGTCACGAGCTGACGTGACGGAGACCGGTCTTAAGGCCTTGCGCTGGCTGGCAGAATGTCAGACTTCCGAGGAGGGCTATTTTCGGCCCATCGGAAACAGCGCGTTCTACAAACGTGGGGAAGAGCCGTCCAAATTCGATCAGCAGCCCATCGAGGCCCATGCCATGGTCTCTGCGGCGCTCGAAGCGTTTCGCGTCACCACCGACTCGTGGTGGCACGAACAGGCCCAGAAGGCTTTCGATTGGTTCCTGGGCTGGAACGACCTCGGTCTTCCGATGTATGCCATGAACACCGGCGGTTGCTTTGACGGCTTGCGGGTGGACCGCGCCAATGAAAACCAGGGCGCCGAATCCACGCTGGCGTTTCTTCTCTCACTGGCGGAAATGAAGCTGGTTCAACACGCCGTCGCGATCTTCAACGAACCTCTCGTGGCCACGGCGTAGTTCTTGCGCGCGCCGTGTCTTCGCCTAAGTTGGACTCCAACGCTGAGAGTATGAACGCGAACGTCGACACCTTACAGCAACGCAAAGCCACGGCCGATAACCCGGCCTTCGCGCATCCGCGTTCGATCTCGGTCCGCCGCACCGGCACCCGCCTTCTGCCGGACCGCTCGCGGGTTTTGGTCCGGCCTTTCAGGCTCACCAGCGAGCAGCGCGGGATCAACCTTTGCGCGCGCGTGATGAGTCTTACCGAAGAGGAAGTGCGCAAATGGTTGGCTGAAGTGTTGAACGAATTCTCCGAGCGCCACCAACAGATGCGCGATCTGCTCAAGGCGCGTTACGAACAGATTAAATGCCACCTTTTGACGAACCAAAGGCTGTCGGAAGAACGGGAGCTTTTGCTGGGCGCCTACTTCGTGAACGAGTATTCGCTGGAATCGGCGGCGTTGTTTAACCCCTCCATTGTGGAACATCCCGACCAGGCCGGCCTTCCTGATGGATCGTTGCGTTTTATTGTGAGCCTGCGCGCCACTGGCGAAGGGCACATTTCGTCGATCACTTTTCGGACAGGCATAATCGATGCGAATCAAAACATCACCATCAACCCGCCGACGCGTTTCCTCACCGAACCCCGACAAATCCCGAGCGCGTCTTACGAAAAGGCGCTCTTCGAACGGAAGCTTTACGAACTCGGGCTCACCAGCTCTTTCAGCCGGCGCGTGCTGGAGCAATTGCCCGCCCATTTCACCATCGAGGAGCTGCGCAAGAAACTCGAGAGTACCCTCAAACAGGTGCGTGCCATCGATCCGGAATGCGAGGCCGTTAGTCGCGGCATGCTCCTGCTGGCGCAATCGAACTACGAGGTGCAATTTGCCCCCGACAGCCGCGTTTCCGAGCGCGTGATTTTTCCCAGTTCGCCCTCGCAGAGCAACGGGATCGAGGATGCGCGTTTTGTTCGCTTCCAAAATGAGGACGGCACCCGGATGTATTGCGCGACCTACACTGCGTACGACGGCAAAGTCATCCTGCCCCAATTCCTCGAGACGCCCGATTTCCTCCATTTCAAATTCGCCACCCTCAACGGCCCGGCCGTCAGGAACAAAGGCATGGCCCTGTTCCCGCGCAAGGTCAACGGCTCCTACGCCATGCTCTCCCGCCAGGACAACGAGAACATCTACGTGATGTACTCCGACAACCTTCATTTCTGGTACACCTTCGAACTCGTCGTCAAACCCACTTACCCGTGGGAATTTGTCCAACTCGGCAATTGCGGCTCACCCATCGAGACCGAGGCCGGTTGGCTCGTCTTGAGCCACGGCGTTGGCCCCATGCGCAAATACTGCCTTGGCGCGTTCCTCCTCGACAAAAACGACCCCACCCAGGTCATCGGCCGCCTGCGTGAACCACTCCTCAAACCCTCCGAAGACGAACGCGAAGGCTACGTTCCCAACGTTGTTTATAGTTGCGGCGCACTCCCCCACGGCCGCGACCTCATCCTGCCCTACGCCATGTCCGACTACGCCACCAACTTCGCCGTCCTTTCCCTCGACGACATCCTCGCTGCCATGGAATAACTCCCTCCTGCGATAAAGGGCGCAAAAGGTAAGGCGCTGTGTCCTCACAGCGCCGAGTCGTAAAAAACATCTCAATTCTCGTTTCCGGTTCACACGGCGCGGTGGGACACTGCGCCCTACCTTTTGCGCGCTCCCAACCGCAATCGATTTCGGCAAGCCGCCCGTGTAAGGAGGACCATAAAATTTTTCCGAAAACCTGTTGCACTGCCCAATTCGTTTGTTATATTGCGTGCTCTGTTTCCCGGACCGGGAACCGGGAAGTCAAAACCATTTATAGACAATTGTTCTTTGTATGGCTGGACAACGCATTCGCATTCGCCTGAAGGCCTTTGACCATCGCGTCATCGACCAATCCGCGCACGACATCGTCGAAACCGTCAAACGCACCGGCGCGCGCGTTGCCGGGCCGATCCCCCTTCCGACTCGGATCGAGCGTTTTACCGTGCAGCGCTCGCCGCACGCAGACAAAAAATCGCAGGAAACCTTCGAGCAGCGCACACACAAGCGCCTTCTGGACATTATCGAACCGACCGCCAAAACCGTCGACGAGCTGAAGAAGCTCAACCTGCCGGCCGGCGTGGACATCACCATCAAGATTTAATTCCTATGCTCGGACTACTCGGAAAAAAATTGGGGCAGACCCGCGTTTACAACGAACAGGGATTGTTGATTCACGTGACGGTCGTTCAAGCGGGGCCGAACCGCGTTCTGCAGACGAAGACGGTTGAAACCGATGGCTACAAGGCCGTGCAACTCGGCTTCGAAGACCAGAAGGAGCAGCGAGTCGTGAAACCGCTGGTGGGCCATTTCAAAAAATTTGGTGGCGGGGCGTTCAAGCGCGTGAAGGAGTTCCGCGACTTCACAAAGGATGTGAAGCCGGGCGACGTCATCGGCGCGAATCTCTTTGCGAAAGGCGATTACATCGACGCAATCGGTTTGACGAAGGGCCGCGGCTTCGAGGGCGTGGTTAAGCGCTATCGTTTTCGCGGGGGTGACATGACTCACGGCGCCAAAGGCTGGCATCGCCGTAACGGCGCGATCGGGCAGCGCCTCTTCCCGGGCACGGTCATGCGTGGCATGAAAATGCCGGGTCACATGGGACAGGTGCGCCGCACGATTCAGAATCTCGAAGTGATCCAGGTGCGCGAAGACGACAATCTACTGCTGATCAAAGGCGCGATTCCGGGTGCGAGCGGCGATTACGTCATCATCCGTGAATCAAAGAAAATTCCAAAGGGAACCGTGAAAAAAGTTGTGCAGCAGACCGGCAAGAAAAAAGGCGCCGCCGCTGCCGCTGCCGCTGCGAAGAAGTGATCGGTGATAGATTAGGATTAGGATTAAGATTACGATTGGGATCAGATGAAACTGTCTGTTAAAGATATCAACGGGAAAGACAGCGGCGAGCTTCAGGTGAAGTTCCCGCTCGTCGAGGGCGGTAAAGGCACGCAAGCCGTGCACGACGTGGTGGTCGCTCACCAGGCGAACCAACGCATGGGCACTGCGAGCACGAAGACCATGGGCGAAGTTGCCGGCACCGGGAAGAAGCCGTGGCGCCAAAAGGGAACAGGCCGCGCGCGCGCCGGGTCGTTCGCATCGCCTCTGTGGCGTGGCGGTGGTGTGGTGTTTGGTCCCAAACCGCGCGACTTCAGCAAGAGGGTTGGGCGCAAAACCAAACAACTTGCCTTGCGCAAAGCGCTCACTGAACGCCTCAACGCTGGCGATGTCGTTGTCGTCGATGAACTCAAGCTCGGTTCGCCGAAAACGAAAGACTTTATCGAAGTGCTCAAGGCCTTCGACGTAAATGGCACCGCGCTCGTCGTCGCCCCTGCGATCGAACAGAACTTGCGGCTCGCGACGCGCAATTTGCAGCAGGTTGAACTAACCACCGCCGATGATTTGAACACTTACCAGGTGCTGCGCAGCGACAAGTTGCTTTTCACGCGCTCAGCGTTCGAAAAGCTTGAAGAACGCCTGACCGAATAATCACATGAATACCTTCGAAATCATCAAAACCGCGCGCCTCACTGAGAAGGGTACTCGCCAGGGCGAAAAGCTCAATCAGTACACCGTTGTCGCCGACCCGCGCGCAACCAAGACGCAGATTCGCCAGGCTGTTCAGGACCTCTTCAAAGTCAAAGTCACGAAAGTGAACACGCTGAATGTGCGCGGCAAAGCGCGTCGTCAGCGCACGCATCAGGCCGGCCGCACGTCAAACTGGAAAAAGGCGATCGTCACCCTCAAAGAGGGCGACAAGATCATCCTCACTTAAACCCGCCTCACGGCTCGAAAACCCGCACGCGGTAAAAACCAGATGCGTTCGTTTTCGGTTCCTCCACAACCAGCAAGCGATTCGTTGCGGAGAAGAAGGGTCGGTTCGCAGGCAGGTCCAAAGGCTGCCATAACGGCGTGCTCAGCTTCATCGACCGTTGTACTTCAAAGCCGCGGTTGGCAATTTGCGGAACCAACACCTGAATTGATTGCGCGTTCACGGCTGCCCCAATGCTCCAATAACTGGCATTCGCGTTCGGGTCACTTCCCGCGAGCCATTCAAGGAAATTTGTTGCGCCGTCCGAATCCGCATCATCGTTCGGCCCGGCATTGGGGGCATTCGTTGCGCCGAAACGCGCGATCTGCCACTCGGGGAACGTTTGATAACTGGGTAGATCATTGGTGATCCAGGCGCTGACGAGAGCGATGGCTTGTGTGTCGAGCAGAGTCGTCGCCAGCGGCGGCATTTGTCCGGGGCCGCGCGTTGAGATGCGCGAAAAGAGCATTGAGTGACCGAGCGAACCCGAAACGATGACACGGTTGTTCGTGTCACCGCGATCATCACTTAGTACGCCCCGAATAAGGCCGGAAGCCGAAAGGGGATTGCGGTAGCGCGCGTCCCATGAGCCAAGTCCGGGTCCACCCGGCTGGTGGCATTGCGCGCAGTTGGCATGAAGATAAGAACGCACGCGCCATTCGCGGCTCCAGGCCTCATTCGTGGCGTGCGCGAGGATCGGAAGCAGATTAAGGTTCGTGAGCGGCGTGCTGAAATATCCCGCGCGACTCAGAGCAGCGAGTTGATTGGTCGGCCCGCTGCCAAAATCAAGGTCGCGATTCAATTGCGCGGTGTTGAAGCCAAGCGCGAACCCGGCCACGGGCGTGTGGCAAGTCAGGCATTCCGAGCGGCTAGGATAATGCCACACCTGCGTGCGGAGTGTTCCACCGTCATTGATCACGAATGGTTCATCCATCCCTGTTTCGGGAACCAGCGTCGCATTAGTTACCGTATTACCCCAGCGATACGTGACACCATAGAGGCCGCCGGAATTCTTCACCAGCAATCGGGTCTCAAGCCGCTTCGTGGACGAAGGCACACCGTTCGTGAGTTCGAGATCGAAATGTTTCACCCAAACGGTGCCGGTCGGAAACGACCAGTTGCCGTCCTGGCTGAAACCGAAACTCAGGTTCGTGTTCGCACGGAAAATCCACCGCGTCTTGCGAGCGCCGTCCGACCAGAAAGGCACGTTGAGATCGTAGGGATTCACGCCTTGATTTGGTGTGAGCAGGTCCGTCTCACTGGTGAGCGCCGTCAAGTTGGTGAACGCGCCGGTGTGAGAAATCGTTGGCGGCAATTGCGAGCCGACGGTCACGCTCGTGTCTTCCACCAGCCGTTTGATCGTGTTCTGACTTTGATCGGCAGTGAGCACATCGCCGTTACGGGGGTCGACGCCAAAGGCGGCGATTCCGTCATCGGTGAGCAACCTCCAGAACGGAACCAGGTTTGTGCCGTTTGCGCGCAAAGCCCAAACGTGGCCACTGTTGTAATCCGCGAAAATGTAAGCGCCGACAAGCCCGGGAAGAGCACTGCCACGGTAAACAACGCCGCCAGTTATCACAAAGCCCTGGTTGGTGCCGTTGCCGTGGGTGTACTCAAGGATCGGCTCATCGAAGACGACCCCTGGGGGCGGATTACCGCGTGGTCCCGGGTGCAACCCTTCGCGGTAATTCCACCCGTAATTGCCGCCGCTACGAATGATATTCACTTCCTCATAGAGATTCTGCCCAACATCGGCGAGGTAAAGGTCACCGGTCGCAAGGTCGAAACTGAACCGCCAGGGATTACGCAGGCCGACCGCATAAAACTCCGTCCGCACGTTTGTAGGATTGACAGTGGCCCCGTTAAAATTCGTTATGCCGATCCACGGAGTGTCCGGAGGAATGCGATAGCGGATCGTGCCCGTCGGATCATTGGTATTGGCGGGGTGCGGATTGGGCATGGCGCTAGTGGAGCGATTGTCGACGTCAATGCGCAGGAGTCCCGCGAAAAAATCCTGGTCGATGCGCTGGCTGTTTTGGTAGCTGTCGTCGCCGCCGCCCTCATCACCGAGTGAGACATAGAGATATCCATCGTTTCCAAAGTGCAAATCGCCGCCATTGTGGTTGTCGGCCTGGTCGAATTGCTCGAAGAGAACTATTTCGCTGGCGGGGTCCGCGAGGTTTGGATTCGTCGCCGACGCGAGCATTTGTGAAAGTCGATCGTGTCGCGAGTTGGTTCCCTGTGTCGTCGTCGAAATGACGGTGTAAAAAATGTAAAACTGCCGATTCGTCGCGTAACCCGGGTGGAACGCCAGCCCAAGCAAGCCTTCCTCTTCGCTGCGGGTAACTCGCCCGGAAATATCGAGGAACACCGAACGGTTTGGCGCAGCCAGATTGGTGATGACCGCGATGCGCCCGGCCTGCTCGACTACAAACAGTCGATTGGTTTCTCCTGGGGGCGATGCGATCGCGACCGGCAAGCTAAATGTCAGGTTTCCAAACGCGTTCGTCATGCGATAGCCATACGACGGCGCGTCTTGCGGCATGCGCAACGTGGGAGGCGGATTGGGATCGGGCAAAAGCGCGCTCAGTGCCAATCCAAATACAATGTCCGAGCTGCCCGGACCCGATTGATGAACCTCGACTGCCAACACGTTCGTGCCGGTGACGAGATTGGTTTCGACAATGGGTCCGGACAACGAAAACACGTCAAAATTGGTTGCTTCATGGCTAGAGGCGGGCGTGCCGTATTGAATGACTGCCGGTGGAAGCGGCATGGAGAAACGGGTCAACTCCGTCCCGTTGAGATAGAACACGGCGCCATCGTCGACGATATTTGAAAAAATCAACGTCACGCCAACGGGACTGTTCGTGAAATTGAAGTGCGTTCGGAAGTAATACGTGTTTCGCCCCAATGTCAGGACGGTGTTGGTCTGGCTGGTTACAAACGTGTTGTTCGTCTCGTACGCGAGCACACCGCCACCGGCGGCGAGCACGGAATCGTCGAATGTTGGCGCGGTCCAGTCTGCGGCATCGAAAGAAACGTTTTCGTCATACCTCCAGACATTCGTGAAGCCGAAAAGAATCGTTTCAGCCTGAGCGTGGCCGGTTGTAACAGTGACCACGAACCCGAGCAGTGTGGCTGTTACGAGCGCAAGCCGGGCAACGAGACATCGCATGTCCGCATTATGGCACATTGGTTTGGCGTGGAATCCATGTAGCCTACCATGCGCCGTAAAATTTTGAAACCGTCTTTGGAAGGCGATAATTCGTGCAGGAAAGGGATTTTTACTGCTGCTGCCGAGCGCGGAAGAACCGTTTTCCCGGTGCAGGCATCACCTCAATATATTCAACCTGTCCGTTGACCGCAGAATTGGTGGAAGCCGGCGACCATGTCTTGAGGTCCGCCGAGGCTTCGATGACGTAGCTGTTCGCGGGCAGAGCCTCGAACCAGAGGCGGAACCGTCCATCACCGGTGGTCTGGGCGTGGAAAAGAGGCTTGATCGTAATCAAAACGGCCGCCGCCGTCGCCACCATGCCGCGCGCGTCCGTTGCCCGCGCCGTGAGTTGAGGCAAACCAGCGGGAGCATTGCTCCAGATGAAACTGTAGGGGCTGACTGCGTCCTGGCCGAGCTTGTTGCCATTGGCGAAGAACTCCACAAGCGAGATATTCGTACCCGTGGCTGTCGCAGTCGCGCTGAGCAGAATGTTCGTGCCGGCGCGGAAAATTGCGTCATTCGTCGGGCCGGTCAAGCTCACGCTGGGCGGCGGGTTTGTGGTAATCCAGCGCAACCGCAAGATGTTCGCACCCCGGTCGATCGGCGAGGTGTAGTTCACGTCTTTGTAAAGATCGCTGAAGTAAAGCCCGTCGGGTCCCGCTGCGAGCGCAACAACAGTCGCCTTGCCCGTGCCGTTGTACTCCACCAGGGGCGTCGGACCAGTGATGAGATTGCCACTCGCGTTGAGAACAAATTCGGTGATGCGCTTGCCATTGCTTTGCGGGCCGCTCGCCCATGTCGGTCCGGATTCGCTCACGAACGCGTGGTCGAACTTGTTCGCCGGAAATCCGCTGCCGCCAAACCTGTTCGTCTGGACGAACGCGATGTTTACCGGGGCGGTCGAAGGCGCCCAGTTGTAAATCGCGAAGTTAGCCATGCTCCCGTCGCTGCCATCCCAGAGATAGTTGCGGGCGCGCACAACTTTGGCAAAACGATCGACGCTTGGTCCGTTCTCGACCTCGTAGTGCATTCCGTCGGCCGCGCGCCAATCGCCGCCAAACGGATTGCGCAGACCGTACGCGAAAATGTAGTCCTGCGCGTTAGTGCCATTGGCCGCATTGTAGAATGGATTATCGGTCGGGGGCCGGCCATCGAGGTTCAGACGAAGAATTTTCCCGCGAAACGAATTCGTGTTCTGAGCGGTGGTTGAATCGAAACCATCGCCCATGTGGACGTAGAGCTTACCGTCTGGGCCGATGCTAAGATTGGAAATCTGATGCGACTGCCCTTGTGGTTCGCCCGGCATATCGAGAATGGTCATCATCGTAGCGGCCCTCAGCCCACCGTTGGTGCTCGAAAAGCGGAGGACCCTGGGATAGTGCGTCCCGCCGACGTCGTAAAGCAGACTTGCGAATACATTGCCGGTGGCAGGATCAACCGCGATGCCTGTTAGTCCCTGCTCGCCCGAACCCGGAAACGCGCCGGTCGGATTGAAGTTGAGGAGATTTGTGGCGTAATCGCGCACAGTCCCATCGCGTGTCACGACCTTGATCGTGCCGTAGAGCTCGGTGACGTAATAGAAGGGACTGTTGGTATTGGGGCCGGGATTCGGCACAAAGGCAATGTTCACCGGCAATTGGAACCCGGTCGCGACAATTTCCACCTTATACCCGGGCTCATTTACCAGCCATCCCGGCGCGCCAGGAATTGGATCGATTTGCGATGTCGTGCGAAAACGCCGTTCGGCCCACGCGCTCCATTCCGTCGCCGGATCGCCGCTGTCGTCACGGTGGCGAACCCGCAGCCGATAATCGGTCTCGTAAAACAACTCCGTACGCCCGGCGTGCGAGCCTTCAAAGACGCCATCGCCGAGGTGAGTGTGGACCTTCTCAATTCCGCCGATGCAAGTCGTGACCCACACACGCTGAGCGGGTGTGATTGTCCAGATCTCGAAATCGCTGCACACGTGCTGATCACCCGGGTCGGGGTCGGAGAATACCGAGGTTTCCATGTGGACATCGGCCGGGTTTACCAGCTGACCGTCGACGCGCGGTTCGGTGATGAGCGGCGTGTTGGGGCGGCGGTTCACGCCGGGCGTCGGCGGGAACAGCCGAATTTGTGGTGTCACCTCGCGGGCCTGGCTGGCGCTTTGCCACTCGAGCCGCGCCATGGCACCGATGCCATTTTCGTAGAAATCCATTCGGATGTCGTAGAGTTGGTCCGCGTTAAGGGCAATCGTGCCACTCCAGGTCGTCGGCGGTTGATCGATCCACTGATCGATGATGAGCTGGCCGTCAACCCAAAACCGCACGCCGTCGTCTGTCGTGGTATAGAACGTGTAGGTCTGCGAGAAGCGCGGCTTTACAAAACCGCTCCATCGCACCGAAAAAGTGTCGGTACCTAAACGAGGATCAGGGGAATCAGTGCCCCAATCGAAATCAATCGCCGGGTCCGTGCGTGAGAAAGCCAGCGCGGTAAAATCCATATTGTCATAATAATCGCCCAGCAGACCCGTTCCATTGGTCACAGCCGCGACGGTCACGCTGACAGGAGCCGAGGTGCTCGACAAACCGGTGTCGTCGTAGGCGCGTGCCGTGAGCGTGAAGGCGCCGGTTGGGACGTTGCTCCAGGTAACTGAATAGGGACTGGTCGAGTCAGCTCCCAGTTTACTGCTCCCCTGGTAGAACTCGACGTTTGTGACCGAGCCATTGTCAAAGGCGGTGGCCGTGATGACGATATTTGTCGGCGGCACAAAGTTGACGCCATTTGCCGGGCTGGTGATGGCCACAGAAGGTGGAGTATTAGCGCCACTTGCAACGCGTTCCGCGGTGAGCTCGAGATCGAAACTGATGTCGGAGCTGGTTCGATTTGCCTGGTGAATTTCGACCGCGAGCACGTTCGTTCCTTCTGCGAGCAGTGATGGATCGACGGTCAATTGCTGGATCACGTTCTCGTCAGCGACGACGGTAGCGGCGAAAGTGACGTAAGTGATAGCCCCGGTGGGCATGTTGTTGCGAAACAGTTCGGCTCCGTTCAGATAAGCGACGGCGCCGTCGTCGCGCAGCAGACGCACAATTAGATTTGTCACCCGAGCGACATTGTTTGCGGTGAAGGCTCGGCGGAAATACGTGGTAACGTATTTGTTCGTGTCCACTGGTCCGAAGCTGACCACAGTGGCTTCGTCGCCATCGCCGTAACCGAGTTGCGCAAGACCGGAGCGCCAGCCCGAATCGTTGAAACCTGGCGCGCGCCATTGCGTTCCCTGATTCGAGCCATCGTCTAGATAGTTCCAGCTTGAGCCGAGCGCGACCAACGTTTCGGGCGGCTCAATCACCGTCAGGACCGCGGGTGGAGCGCTCGTGACTGCGCGCAACGAATTGCTCACTACGGCCGTGTAGTTGCCAGCATGACTGAATTGTACGTTGTTCACCGAAAGCGTCGCGTTCGTTTCACCGGCGAGATTCGCGCCATTCCTGCGCCATCGGTAGCGCAGGGGCGGATCGCCAGTGGCCGAGACAAAGAACGTCGCGGTGCCGCCGACGGCGACGGTTTGACTTTGCGGCGGGAAGGTGATCACCGGCGGTTGAGGCGGACAATCCGGATAGAGAAACACCTGGCGCGTCGTCGCCAGGCCGGCGGCATCCGTCACCGTTAACACCACGCCGTAGTAATACGTCTGGCCGTCGCAGCCCACCGGCGAGATGAGCGTTGTCGTCGCGCAATTGGTATCCATCGGCTCGGGATGAGTATGGTTATTGTGATAGAGAATCGTCTGCCAGGCGCAACGAAGCTGGCTGGAGTTATGTTCGGCGTCAGTCACAGTCGCGGCGCAGTTATAAGTGGTGGCATTTGAAAGTGAATAGCGCGTGCCGTCGACCGGACTGGTGATCGTAACTTGCGGCGGAGTGTTATTGGCGGAGATCAACAGACGGTTCGTCGCCATCGCGCCGCCAGCGTCCGTCACCACCAACGTCACCGTAAATGAAGTCGGCACGCCCGTGGGCGCATTGAATACGTGTGATGGATTCGCGCTCGTGTTGGTAGGCGAACTGTCGCCAAAGCTCCATCGATAAGTGAGGGGCTGGTTCTCCGGATCGCTCGAACCGGCACTGCTGAATTGCACCGTCAGCGGGGCCGGACCAAAGTTCCGGTCCGCCGTGGCGACAGCGGTTGGCGGCTGGTTTCCAGTCGGCACGTAGCGCACACGGCGCAGGAACGACGTCCAGGCGATGTAGTAGAGATCGCCGGTGGCGGGATCGACCTCGATGTCCACAACCCCGCCGGCATCGTCCGCAAAATTCTGCACGGCAACGGGTTTGTCGTTGGTCGTGAACACAAAACTTTTGATCCACAGCGCGCCGTAATCGCCGTGGAAGTACGTATTGCGAAACTGCGGCGGGAACGCCGCGTTGGTGTACCACGAACCTCCCGTCGAACTATTGCCCGGAAACATCGAACCGCTTACCGGCGAGCCGGGCGCGCCGATGTTGATGACGGCGGCCTGATTGTTCGAATAAACGCCAGTCCTTGCCACCATTTGGCCGTGTTGCCAATCGATGGCCGGACGCGAGTGCACGAAACGCGGAATGCTCGCGGGAACTTGCTGGCTGGTGTTGCACGGATTCGGCCAGGACGGTGCCAGCAGCGAATCCTGCGGGATCAGATCACGAAAATAGAAATATTGCTGGGTGCAGCCACCGGTGCCAAACAGTGGATTCGGCGCATCCTGATTTGCTATGTTGGCATTGAAATAGCCGGACTGCGCTTGCAGGCCTTCGAAGGCGGGCCAGCCGAAGTTTTGCCTGGCCCTATTGCATACGTTCAGATCTTCCCACGTGTTCCATCCCACGTCACCGATATAGAGCACGCCGGGGTTGGCATCGGCCCGATTGTGACTGCCGGTGCCCGGCCGCAACGTAATACGAAACGGATTTCGGAGGCCCATCGCCCAAACGCGCGACCGCGGCGCCCGCGGATTTGCGGCATCGTAAAACGGATTGCCTGGAATCCCGTCGCCGGTTTCAGGATCGATGCGAATGATTTTGCCGTTGAGGCAATCCACCAATTGGGCGCGATCGGCGCCGACGTTCTCCTTTGGCCGAATGATGCCGTCGTTGAGCCCCTGTTGCCAGTAAGTCTCCGAGGCGCTGCCCGTATCCTGCGAAGCATAACTGGCCGCGTCACCGCACGAGGCAAGCAATGAGCCGTCGGTCCCGAAAAGAATCGTCCCTATTCCGTGGGACTCGTGGAGGATCGGAAAACCCGTGCCGCGACTTTGGCCGAGGAGCACACGACGGCTCGCCGGGTCGATCGAGCGGTAACCGTCTGATGGGCGCGCGGTGTAGCGGGTAATACGCCCGATAGTGGCCTGAAAATATTGGTTGCTCGAGGCGTTGTAATTTCCGGTGCCGAAATTCAACAAATGATGCCGATCAACTATGTAGAGAAGATAGACGTAGCCATTGTTGTAAAAATCCGGATGCAAAGCGAAGCCGAGAAGCCCGAAATCGCGATAGCCCGCGACTTCATCGCTGATATCGAGGAAAGGGGAAGCGCTCTTGATGCCATTTTCAACAATCCAGACGCGACCCGCGCGTTCCCACACATACATGCGGCTATCCGCCGCAAACGCAAGGCCCACCGCTTCGTTCCATGTGCCGCCAATCTCGTCCTCGACGAAGCCGGGTGGCAGCGTGGCAGCCTGTCCTCTCAGTAAAAGCAACGTTGTTACTGCGAGAACAAAAGTGCGCCTCATAAGTCCTTTCATGATCTCAAACGAAACGCGCAGAATATTAACGTGCGATAAACGCCCTTCTTTCACCGGCACGCTTCGTTGATTCAGTCAACGTAACTTAAGTCGGGGAGGTAGCCATGGAGTCTACGTGAATTCTGAGTGACATTTGCAGGCAATGTGCGCCGAACTTAACCTGAGTTACTGGCAGCGTATCGCTGCAACACCTCTTGGACCGCATCAGTTCCCGCAATTTTGTCCGGAGGTCGCGCGCCGGCTTTGAGTAATGCGTCAACGACTGCAGCGTAGTGGCCTTGTTCGCGACGCCAGCCGTTTTCCGAACCGTGAATGGCCCAGCCGAGCGGCGTCGAATTGAAGTCGTTCCTCCTGTCTTCAAGCGGCGGGTCGTGTTGAAGAACGAGCCGCACTATTGCAACATTCCCATGCCATGCTGCCCAATGGAGCGGGGTAGCATTGTGTCGACTGCGCGCATCAACCGGCAATCCGGCGTCCAGCATCAGCTTAACGGCTTTCAAGTCGTTCTTATATGCCGCATGGGCAATCTGTCGTTTTTCGGCGGCGCTGAACTCAAAGACTTGAGTTCTCCGAAGCGATTCGATGAGTTCATCATCGCCAAGCCAGCAGGCGGTTATCAATTTCAGCGGTGCTGGGCTGCAATCCATCAGAAGCTGGAAAATGTTCTCATGCCCGAAATCTTTGGCGACCTGGTGCGCTGAGATGTACCAGCCGAGGGTCCATTGGTAAATCGTCCCACCGCCTTTCTCCTGAACCATCGGGAAGTATTCATGGCTCACGCGCATGTGAATGCATTCCGGATTTTCGTTGAGGTGCTTGCGCACGAGTTGCTCGTCGCCAAGCGCTGTTGCCATGAGAAGGTCCGTCTGGCAGCCGCGCTCGACGAGAAAGCGCGCGATCTCCTGCCGGTCGCGCACCATGTATTGCGCAGGCGTTGATTCGTGATCCACATCGCGGACGTTGACGTCTGCGCCTTGACTAAGCAGATAGTCGGCGATTTCAACGGTGCTCGCAAAATGCAGCGGCGTCTGGCCATCGCCGCCGCGCGCGTGAACGAGCTCAGGATTGGCCGAAATCAACTCGCGCAACCGGTCTATCATGCCGAGGCGCGCGGCCGCATGGATATCGACGATGGCGCCCTGTTGAATCGCGTGTCGCGCCAACTCAACTTTGCCGGAATGGAGCAAACCGAAGCCACCCGCCCACCAATTGCTTTTGGCATTGATGTCCGCGCCGGCCTCCAACAAGACATCGATCATCACCGCGCTCCGGGCAAGGGTGATCGCTGGTCCACCAAAGTCGCCAATTGGTTCGTTGATCTTCGCTTTAAATTCCGGGTAGCGTCGCAACAATTGGCGCACCAGCGAAGCATCGTCACTGTTAAACGCCTTGTGCAAAAGCATCATTGGGTCTTCCCTCTGCATCTTTAGGTTATCCACGTGCGCCTTGAGCTTCGGCCAACTGTCGAATCCGTATTCCCGAGCAATCACCAGTTGCGCATCACTCAACCGGAGCTTTGCATCACGAATGTGCTCGCTGCTCTTGTCGGTGAATCGCGGATGACTCTCTTTGATGCGAGGAATCGCTTCCGCATCGCGGGACTTATGGGCTTTCAGCAGTTCCTTGGCTTGAATCCTGAGTTGCTCAAGATTCGGTTCTGACGGCAGTTCTCTCTTCATACGAACTTCCTTTCCAATTACGCCTGATGTCCGCATTTCCAGGCAGAAAGAAGGTTCGTAAACCTTGCTTTGTTTGTTTGGAGTGGACTCTGTCCTTCCCGCGGACCGGCCGCGCCTCAGGCGCGTTAAGAACAGCATGTGAGGAATGGAATGAAATGCAACCCCGAAACGAAGAAGGCAAAGGGCACTGCGTCCTCACAGCGCCGAACGAACAACACTCTCTATCGTTCGCTGCCGCCGGCAAGCGACCGCTCCAATGTCCGCAGCATATCCACGTGACCATCCAGCGATTCCGGCTTCACCAGAAATTCCATCGCGCCAAGCTCCGATGCGCGCATTTTGTCAGCAGCCGTATGTGAAGACGACAGGATCGCGATTTTCACAATGCCTTTTGGCAAATTGTCCTTCATCCACTCCAGCACTGTGAACCCGCCTTTGCGCGGCATCTTCAAATCAATCACCAAAAGATCAGGCAACCCCACGGTCTCTCTCCCCTGGCACAACTTCTCGAAATGGTCGATCGCCTCCTCGCCGTTCAGCAGCACTCCCGTAATGGTCCACGGAATCTGTCCTCGGCGCACCGCGCGGCACAACAAAAACACGTCGTCATCCGAATCGTCCACTACGAGCACGCGCCGTCGCTTAATCGCAGGTTGGTTGAGCATAGCGCGCCTGGAACGGCAGCGAGCGGAGGGGACCAGAATCAGTCATATTGGTCCGCGAAAGCCTAGTCGGGCGTGTATCGTTCGAAATGGGGTGTTTACCCCATATCCCTAAAACCCCGAACCGCGAGCCCGGTTCACTCCTCGTCCTCGCGCTCGAGGTAAGCCAGCCACCAGACAATAGCCCTGTAAATACTGAATAATATGGCCGCCAATGCCCCTATCCTGACAACAACATGTGAGACCATGCGAAGATTTTACCTCAGGTCAGGCCCCGGCGGTAGCACTTAATTGCTCATGTTTTTCCCTGCTTCACACCCCCGGTTCTTTTGTGGTCATAACATCCGTATTTCTTCCGGAGCTTTCCGCCCCTCAAAACCAGCCATTCATCCCAGCCCCGTTTCAACCCATCGCCTTTTCTGCAAAATCCCGAACGCATGCCGCGCAATCGGTACGACTTTCAAGTCCATCGTGTGCTCTTCGCGGCAATCCGATTTACAACAGACGGTCAAGTGAGGGTGGAGACGGGGGTTGGGAACCTGGTTTAATGCACCTGTGATGTATGACTGGCAGCAAATCAATAATCGGCAACAAAACCAAACGACGCAGAGTCAAAATCGCCTGCTGGCAGGAGCACGAACTCTGGTACATCGTCGATCGATTGCGCGAGAGGCATACCGATCCACCCCATTATGTCGTTTGGCTGGCAGTACAGCACTCTAAGACCGAAATCCAGCGCCGCGAAGGCCTGGAGAGCTTGCTCCAAAGCGCGCACCGGAGACTTAGCCAGGAGCGAGATGCTTTATGATCCGTCTGGCCGACGTTGCCTCCTGTCCGCTGTGAATATCCTGTGAGCAGAATCTAATAAGTTTTTCCTCGGGCATGAGTGCGCCTTTGTAGTCTGCCTTCGCGCTGCATTCCGGGGGACCTCCAGTGGTTCCATTCCACACTGGGACTCAGCGCATACCGAGACGAAAGCCCGGCTCCCCGCTCCATCGTCGAGTCGGGCTTTGACCTAAACGGAAGACCCGTGTGGCCTTATGGGAAACCACACCAACCGCTTAGCAGTAACTCGTTTCTACGGCTTCCGCCTTTGCACTGCAACGATGATTATCGGGCTCCCCCCCCGGGTGCTTGGTATTCCGCTTTTCGGTACTTCGACCTCTGAATTTGTTTCAGTATTTTGATCCTGCGGTAATTCGGTGTTGATGAAATGGTGCCAGAGGAGGGATTTGAACCCCCGACCAAAGGCTTATGAGGACTTCAAAAATTTGGCCGTTTCCCTTGCAAAACAAAGAATTAAAATTGCGGTTGACATAGGGTTGCCAGAGGTATTTAATAGTGGGCAATGAAAGCACCGAAGGCCCGCTTCAAGGTTCTCGAATATCCCAACCGCAGCCAGAAGTCAACGTCTTGGCGTGTGTCTGGCATTAAGAAAAACGGCGAGCGCGTGCGCGAGAACTACGCCGACGCCGACGAAGCCAATAAGCGGCGGGTTGAATTGGAAGGCGAATACCTGGCCCGTGAAAGCGAGACTGTTCTACTTCGCAAGACCCGGCTCACGGATGCGCAGGTCGAGCTTGCGGAGACCGCCTTTGCCAAACTCGATGGCGATGCGGACATACTGAACGCGGTTGAGGTTTGGAACAAGCAGGGCAAGCAGGCTTTCGTTGCTGAGTCTCCGCGGTTAGACGATGCGGTCCAATCGTTCAAGGGCTGGCTCGATAAGAGTGGTCTGCGTGACCTGTCCAAACGCAACCTGCGGATTCGCGTCGGTATATTCTCTAACGGCATCGGCAATCATCGAGTGTCAGACATTCAACCGGAACACATTGACAAGTTCCTTGCCGGCCGTAACGCGAGTGCCGCGACACGGGACAACGACAAGCGGGCAATCTCACGGTTTTTTTCATGGTGCATGGAACATCCCCGAGGCTGGTTGAAGTTCAACCCTTGCAGTGTCGTGACTGTGGACAAAGGAGAGAAGTCGCCACTTTCGATTCTGACCGTTGCTGAGTGCGAGAAACTTTTGCGTGCGGCTGAGAAGGTGCGCGGCGGCGAGATCGTTCCATACCTTGCCGTCTGTTTGTTCGCCGGTATTCGACCGTCAGAAGCTGGTCGATTGAACTGGGAACAGGTGAATCTTAAGGACGGCGAGATACGGCTTGAGGCACACCAAACGAAGACGGGTATGGCTCGCGTGTTCGAGATCGTGCCGACGCTACAGAACGGCAGGAACGCGCACCGTGGCCCCGATACGCTACTCCGTTGGTTGAAGGCATACAAAGGCAAGCCGTTCGCTCCGTCGCGCCGTGCGTTCGATGCCGTGAAGAAGTCGATTGGTTTCGCTGGACGAGGCGACGATAATTTGAAGCCGTGGCCGGTTGACGTGTTACGGCATACGGCAATCAGTCACTATTTCCGACTGACCGGCAGCTACGGCAAGACGGCTGAGCAGTTTGGAAATTCTGAGCAAATCATCAAGGCTCACTATCAGGGCCGCGTGAGCAGCGAGGACACTGAGAAGTTCTACGCAATCATGCCGAAACGGAAGAAGGCTTCTTAGTCTTTAGTGCCTTCATCATCTCAGGCCAGAACACATCCGTAAGCCACTGCAAGCCAAACTTGGTTACGTCGAGCTTGTGTCCCCTTACGCATCGCTCAGCCCAAGTCATTGCTATTTTCTGCTTAGTGTCCTCAATGCGTAGCTCCTTTTTGATAGCCTCAACGGCGCGGTGGAGTTTGTAATTTGCGAGCGGTCCCTTTCGGATTTTTGCCGCCTCGACATAAATGCTGAGGATTGTCGCGAACAATGTATCCAGTGAAAACTGTAAGCCGGCCAAATCACCGTCTCTGTATCGCTGGTCTAAATTCGCCTGATGCTCCTCATATGATTCGCGCGTGTATGGTTGACCGTATCTGCTGGTGATCGGCTTCCGAGTGTTGTTGTCCATTAACCATTTCAGATCAACCCCGGTGTGATACGAAATTTTTTCGCCAAGTGATTGACTGAGGCTCAGGCGCCCGCTGTTCAATTCGATACTTTGTATCGTGGCCGGTGACACATTGACCAGCGCAGCAAGTTCCTTTTGTCCCAGGCCAATGACGTTTCGCAGGATGGCGACTGTATGTTTCAACCCTGATTTTCTCATGTCGGGGAATTGTATCATATACGCATTAAAGATACAAGAACTACTTTGCAACTGATACGCCTCGATGATACGAGAATGGGCGTGAAAGAAATAGATAGTATGCCAAAGGCGAGGCTGGCAACGCTGGACCAGCTCCTAACCGATACAATCCCATTGTTCCTGTCACCGCCTCCAAAGCGGGACACACTCCGGGCCTGGCTTAAGCGGGCGCGGGTTCCAAGGTTCAAGACTAACCCGGTCGCCAAGCGCGGCGGCGGCGCGGTCTATTATTCAGTCGCCGCGGTCGAGAAGATGTTGCGACAGAAAACCGCCGGCGAACTCAGGGAGGCAGCGTGAGCGATCAAATTGAAGCGACGGCGGGCACACAGGATAGCGGCCCGGTAATCCAACAGTTACAAATCGAGCAGATCACCACTGACGCTGGAACGCAATCGCGCATGACGTGCCAAGACTCAGTTGTCCGAGATTACGCGCTCCACATGAAGGAAGGCGTCGAGTTTCCCCCGGTTGTAGTGTACTTCGACGGCGAGCACTACTACCTTGCTGACGGCTTTCACAGGGTATTGGCGGTGAAGTCCGAAGGACACACAACGATCAACACCGAAGTGCGGCACGGCACAAAGTGTGACGCATTGCACTATTCTCTGTCTTTGGTTGGCAGCGGAATGAAAATGGGACTGCGATACTTTACCGGAGATCGGAAAAACGCAGTCACGCTCGCGCTTAAGTCATTCAAGGAAGCAACCCAACAGGAGATTGCGGAACTGTGTGGTGTGAGCCAGGGCTACGTTTCGCAGGTAAAGGACCTCAATATTAAGGGTAATAATCACACCCGCACGAACAAGCGCGGACAGCGCCGTCCATCGTCCTATCGAAAGAAGAAAAACAAGCGCGACAATCCGCCAGTCACCCCGCCGGCGAATCCGCCAGAACCGGAGCAGACGCAGGATCCTGTACCGGAAGAAAAGCCCGCCGAAAAAACTACGGAGCTTCCACCCTTCCAACTGATGGCAATCCGCGAGGAAGTAAAAAAACTCCGTGCTCTTTACGATGAATCGACGCCGAACGCGCAACGAGAATTCCGAGAGTCAATCAATGCGGAATATGAAGCTGCGAGACGGGAGGCAGCGTGAGCGAGATTCGAGGTTTAGTTGACCTGTCGAAAGACATTTGTTGGGAGAACGGCGAAAGGGTTCTGGCGGTAGAGTTTGATTGGGAAGCAATCCACGGCCGGACCCGGAAGCCACTGGCTGAACAATTCGCCGACGCGCCACAGACACAGGCGTGTTACGCATTCGTGCGCCGCGTCTCTGAATGGCTCGGGCAGGCTCGCACTATGGCAGGGATGGCATACAAGGGAGTTGCGCTACGGGTAAACCTGATGGCCATTGAGGACGAGGGCACACAGCAAGGCATCGCCGACAAGTTCACGCTCAACCAGGGAAACTTGAATCGCGAATTGACGGCCTGCCGCGAATTCTTTGCCAGCCCGGACCTGCCGCGATACAAGCGAGAGGATGAATCGGAGCCGGACCCGCTGCCGGATATATTCGCAAAGACCCGGTTAGCTCATCAAAAGTCTGCCAGAAAAGCCGGACACCTCCGCTACCATTGCCCAGCCTGTGAGCAAGGGTTTTGGCGCAAGTGGGTGAAGATACCCGCCGTCATCTGTAAAGAGACGAAGAAGAAGTTACCAACCATCCTCTGCCCAGAATGCGGATGGATGTTCAATTACGGAGAGAGGCAAGAGACAGAAAAAAACGGGAACCCCGAAGTTGAGATCATCGAGGGTCCCGTCAGTGAAGCAGAAGTTACCAACCAATACGCAGGCCCCGACGACTATCGGAGCTTATGTGTCCATGAAACCGAAACTACTTAACATTTATGCAGCAGGATAATGTAACAGAGCCAGAGAAGCCGGCGAAACGAGTGTCACCATTCAGGCGGTTGCTTGAATGCAGTGGCCGCGGTCGCAAGGCGGGCGGTATTTCGACTGGCGCATTTCGCTTCTGGCACATCCTCCACGACAGCAAGGACCGGGACGGCCGGTGCTGGCTCGGGCGCCGGTCTATTCTTCGAGACTTCAATCTGAGTTTCCAATCTCAGAAGGAATATACAGAGGAACTGGAGATCGGCGGCTGGCTCCAGGTCGAGCCAGTTGACAGCGGGCGAAAAAAGTTTGGCAAGCGCGGATGCGCCTACGTTTACACGCTCCTTAACGGCGAAGGTCAACCGCTCAGAACTGCTACCGAAACAAGTAGCAGTGAGTGCTACCGAAAATGGAAACAGTCTAACCGATACCGGAATAGGAAGCGGGGTGCTACCAAAACAAGTAGCGCAGTGCTACCGAATCAGGTAGCCAAGGATACCTCCAATAGTAAAGAGGGGAATGACTCCAAAGTCGTCAATTCCCCCGCCTCACTATTGGACGGGGACTTTGCTACGCAGTCCCGTCCCGGTTCGGCGGAAAAAGAAGGCGAGCCAAAAACAACCGGTGATGGTGGCACCGACAAAGTTCAATGGTAATTCGATGGATATTCCAAAACTCTATCTGAAAACCGATCCGAGCCTACTGCCGGATAAGGTGGCCTACGAAATGGTCATGGAATGGAAGCTCGGTCCAATGGGGCTCTGGCTCTACGGGCCACCAGGGTCTGGTAAGAGTAGGAGCGCATACGCACTACTGCAGAAGCTAAGACTGGAGGACGATACGGTCACTGTGACGGGCAACCAGTTTCAGCGCGAGATCATCGAGCGAACCAAACCCGGCGGTAGTGGTGACTTTGATGATTGGTTTGCCGACCTCACTTACCTCGAAGTGCTGTTTCTGGACGACGTTTCCAAGGTGCGCTTCAGCGAGCGGACGGAAGCCGAATTCCACGCCATTCTGGACGCCAGAGTATTACGTGAACTGCCTACCATTTACACAAGCGAACTGCCAATCGGAGAGTTTGGACAGCGAATCAGCAATGATAACCGGGCTGGAATCGTGCGGAGAATCAAGGAATTCTGTAAGCCTATCCGATTTGGAGTCTGATTATTACCAGTAATATTGAGCCCCCCGCATACCCGCCATGGGACCCCTCTGGTTTAGCGCCAAGGGGTGGGATATAAGCGCAAATGCCGGTATTCGACTCTGAAATTCTCAAAAACGCCCCTTGCTCCACCACAGCTTTATGCAAACAAAGTTAACTGAAATGGCCGGTTCAATCAGCCAGCTTGCGAAATGGCTCGGACGGGACCGGAGAACAATCGCGAAGATTCTCGAATCGGAGAAGGTCGAGCCTATCGGGCGGCGTGGCACCGCGGACATTTATTGTCGGGTATGCACCTGCCAGGCGAATTCGATGTATGAGGAGATGAAGGAGGATTGAAGCCCTAACCGTAATTAACTGCATTACATCATTAGAGGGTGACAACGTTCTTACATTAACCGGGGACGTAAGTAGAAGGACACAACACATGAGTAAATTTTTGACATTCAGCCAATTACAGCGGACGCTCGGTTTGAGTTACCCGAGAGCGCGGAAGTTGCGCGACCAGGGCGTGTTTATTCCGTCCGGCGAAGGTTCATTCGGACCGCTTTACAGCGCGGCCTTTCTTCCGAGATGGCGCGAGGCGATTACCAACAAACCCGAACACGTCGCCGGCGGTGGCGATACTCTCTCGTCCGATTGTCCCCTGTCCTGAAATTTTTATGAACCTAATTCAAGAGGAAGCTTCTCAATTCGAGAAGCTCAAAACCAAAGTCGGAGAAACCAGAGCTACGGAGATACGTGGTGAAGCGCGCACGCTGCATCCGTTAAACCTCCAAAAGCAAAAAGATTACATGGCCGGCTCTTTCGATAAAGTGAACCGAGAAAACGACCTTACGCCGAAAACGAGAAAGCGAACCATCCCGGCAGCGATTCGACCGGCGGCGCGCGTACAGGATCCGTTCGACGATCAATTCGGGGCTGCACCGATCAATCAATCGAAGTCCACAGACGCAAAGACGAGCGGGCGCACAACGAAGTGGACCGGCGCACTTGGCTCTTACTTCAACCCATAAACCCAATGAGCGAAAAAACCACACCCATCGTGTCAGACGCGACAAAGTCCGTTCATTTACAGTTTGCACCTGGCTCTCTTGTGAGGGACCTCCGTCCGGCTGTAATGCGCACAGCCCCCGAAAAGGTGACGCCACAGCCCGACCTTTCGGCGGTTCGGAGCGACATGGTCGATTTTTTGAAGCTAATTCACGCGCTCGAAAATTACGTCACGCCGGCGGCTTCGATCGAACCGTTGCGGCCAATTTTTGAGGAGATGAAGCTGGTTATTAAAGCACTCACAGCCGCTGCGCCCGGGCGTGCTAAGGAACTTCGGGACGAGTTGTCCGATGGGATTGTCAATGGTCCATGCACCGCAAAAACTTTTCGAGCGTTGGAAGAACTGACCTCATCCAAGGCTGAGCACAAGATTGGATTTCGAGAGCAACGCCGGACGATCAAATTAAAAAGGCGAACACTCGAACAGAAAGCGGAGCCCTTTGTAAGGGAAATTTTCAAGGGGATGCGCGGGCCAGTCCAGGCCTTTTACGATAAGCACGCCGCGCGCGAAGCTGAGTTTGCCGAACTCGTTGCTGTGAAATTCGAGCCGTCCCTGTCCCTGCAGGCTGTCCAACATCTTTTGATTTGGATTGACCGCATGATTAAACAGCCGTCGAGCCTCAATGCGTTGCACGGCTTGATTGATTTGGCGTGAGTTGGTTGGCCCCGCTCGCGTCAATGGGCGCCGTGCCGGTCTTTCTTCAAATTCAGCCGGCACGGCATCCCAATTTCCCTACCGCCGCCGTGGTTTCTTGCCGTTCGTTTTTTCTAAATCGGCGAACGGATTCAGCGCCACGGCGGCCCCGCCCCATTTCCCCAAAACCAAACTATGTCCCTCGAAACCAAACTCTTAAAACTCCCCTCGGGCGCACGGGTCAAAGTGCGCTGCTTGTCTGTGTTCGATTTTTCACGGGCGAGCGTCAATGACCGCAACGACGTGGTTCGTCTGATTCTTACGCGTTGCACGGGCTCTGTTCGGTTCTCCGATAGCGTCCGAAAGAAGATCGTCGATAAACCAAACATTGATGACCTTGACGAACTTACCGAAATTTCAATTGAGCAGCTTGACCAGGCGGACGCTGAAATGATCGTCGAAGAAGTGTCCGCTATTTCCAAAATCGGGAAGGAGGCGGCGGAACACATCGCCAAGCCCTTTCCTGAAACGACGGAAGCAACTGTTAATTCAGGTGGACCGGCTGGCGACGAGATACGGAGTGTCACCACATAAGGTGCTCGCCTTGTCGCTGGGTGACTTTCAACTCAATTTGGAAGTCGCGACGATAGGCCAGCAGGCGGACAGAGCCGAAATGGAAAAGCAACGAAGAAAGAAATAAACGTGGCGAATACGGTCCAGATAATTATCGCGGGTTCCAACATCTCACAGAAGGCGTTCAAGGCCGCGCAGGGCGATATGATTGCTTTGGAATCGCTCGCCAAGAAGGCGGCGATCGGCGTAACCGCATTAGGCGCAGCGGCGATCGCAGGCGCAGCGGTCGGTATCGCCAGGCTGACAGCCGAAGCAATACTTTCAGCCGATGCCACGGGCAAGCTCGCCCAAAAGGCGGGCATCGCCGTTGAGGACTTCTCGAGACTCTCCTACTCAACGCATCTATCCGAACTCAGCGCGGAGACATTTCAGTCTGGTATAAAACATTTATCGGCAGAGTTGGAACGCACAGGTAAAAGCACTGCCGCTCTCGTTCCAGAGTTATTTAAGGCGTCCGACCAATTCGCCGCCATGGAGGATGGCGTGGCGAAAACGAATCTCGCCGTTAAGCTATTCGGCAAGAGCGGCCAGGATTGGATACCGTTCTTAAATCAGGGCACCGAAGCAATCAGGGCGCAAATGGTCCAAGCTGAGAAGCTCGGCAACGTGATCGGGTCGGACTTCGCCCGCAACGCGGACAAATTCGACGATAACCTCGACATTATGCGGGCTGCGTTCCACGGGGTCTTTCTACAGGTCGCAAACAACGTCCTGCCGTCACTGCTCCAACTGTCGGACCGTTTCGTCAAGCTGGCCGAAGATGGCAAGGGTGTCGAAAATATCGCGCTCGCGATCACGGGGGCCTTTGGAAAAATGGAGGATGTAGCCTTGCTGTTCGCGAAGGCCCCGGGGGCTACGCAGGATTGGGCAACGAGTCTTAGCAAGTGGCTGAATCCTGCGGTCGGTTTATCCATCGCCGCATTTGACATTGCGGGCAGAGATGCAAGCTACGGCCGGCATCGTCAATAATCCGCCTGCCGGCAAATCCAATTTCGTTTTCGGCGATATTAACACTGACGCTGAGGTAGCGAAATTTCAGCAGATGTGGAGCAAGATCGAAGCGACCAGGCACGATGGCTCTATCCGTTTCCTTGCCGACAAAAACGCTGAATATCAGAGGCACATCGACACCATCGACAAGATGGCCGTGGACTTCGATAGCTTCGTTGACTTGCGCGAGTTGGCAGAGCAGGCGCACCAGGAGCAGCTAACTAAATTCAAGCAGTCGGGCGAGATGTTCCGCGCGGACATGGACGCTGCCTTTCGCGAGGGCGATGTGCAACGTTTCAAGGATGCGCTTGCTATCATGGAGGGGTCCGAGGCTGCCAGCTTTGAACGGCGCCAACAGTTAATGACCAGCTACGCCGAATTACGCGAGCAGCAACGCAAGACCGATTCAGACCAGGAACTGAAACGGATTCAGGCTGAGATTTATTCCCGGGAACATTGGTTCCAGGCCAGTCGGCAAATGATGAGCGACTTGTCCAACGCCGCCACGGTCTTTGGAAAGAAGGGCTCAAAGTCGGCGAAGATGTTCGCATCTGCCGGCGCGTTGATTGATACCTACGCCGCGGCGAATGCGGCATACAAAGCGATGGCCGGTATCCCTTACGTGGGTCCCGCTCTCGGTATCGCGGCGGCGGCGGCGGCAATCGCAAGCGGTCTTGCGAACGTCGCGAAGATCAACAGCACGAACGTCGCGCACGGAGGGATGGATTACGTCCCCGAAGAATCGACATACCTGCTGCAGCGCGGCGAGCGGGTGATACAGCCGAAACAGAACGAGCAGTTACAAGAGTGGCTCGATGGCTCAGGCGCGGGGCGTCCGGTGCAAGCCGGTATCTATGTCGATGGCCATCGCGTACTGGAATGGATTTGGGATGCGAGCCGGTCCGGGCAAATTCGTATTCACGAAAAAGCAATCGTACGCAGCTGAGGTTTGCCTCCTTACCTGAAAAGCAAAGCCCGCTCACCGTTCGCACGATGGGCGGGCTCTTTGATTTTATTGGAACAGTGTGCCTTGGTCCGTTGCTTCTATCTGCGCCCAAACACAGGCCGTCGCGTAATCATCGAGGCTGTCGTATCCATCCTGCACGGCGATGGCTTTCATAAAGATGAGCTGCGCCGGCGGCAGTTTGATAGTGACTTTTATTGTGTCCTCTTTCGCGTATTGCTTTGGCGCGTTCGTGGTAAGCCAGTATTCGAGGCTCTCAGGCTCTGGCCAGCCGGCCAACTGCCGAAACGTTTTGAACTTGCGGAGGTCCTCAGCTTGCCTCTCGGCTTTAGATTGCCTGCCGTTATTCCGTGTCTCTGTTTTGTGCGTAGCACGGCCGTTGCTCAATGCTGTCTTGGACATGTGACCTTTTTGAAGAAGTGCCCAGCCAAGCAAGCTTTGCGGTTCCGTGAGTTTAAGTCACGGGCTCGACCGGGCACAGATTGGTATGGTGCTCGCAAAGCTGAGTAATGAATCGGCAAGAACTGTCCAGAAGTCAAGTCCAGATTATCTGTACGTATAGTTCGGTTGCCAGCGGTTGCCAGAAAACAAGGTATTGCCTCGGATTGCCCTTCATTACCACTGATTGACAGTAGGATGGTTAGAACCGCAAAACACCCTTATTTTATGCGGTTTTACTCAGTGTTTCGACTGGTGCCAGAGGAGGGATTTGAACCCCCGACCAAAGGCTTATGAGTCCTCTGCTCTACCCCTGAGCTACTCTGGCACAACCACCGGGGTCAAAATCGTCAATCGCACTTTGCAAATCGCAAATGAAACGCGGCCCGCAAACTAACACATCACGCCCACGCCTCGCAAGTCACCCCCGAACTGATTACTTCTCCACTGGTTACTGATCACTTTCTGATTTTTTCATGGGGACATTGCCCCAAATACCCTCCCCTCCATCGCCGCTATACTTGCCACGGTGTTGTAATCACGTGAACAGTCCAATTCGCATCCTGCTGGTGGAGGACGACAGCAGCGACGCTATCCTGATCGACCGCGAGCTCCGCAAGGGCGGTTTGGATTACGAGTCGCTTCGTGTCGAAAACAAAGACGCATACCTCGACGCCCTTCACCAACACCACCCCGACATCATCCTCTCCGATCACGGCTTACCCGCCTTCGACGGCCTCACCGCCCTCGCCATCGCCAAAGAACACGTCCCGGAGGTCCCCTTCATCTTCGTCACCGGTTCGCTTGGCGAAGAAATGGCCATCAAGACCCTCAAGAGTGGCGCCACCGATTACGTTCTCAAACACGCCCTTCAAAATCTCGTGCCCGCCGTCAAGCGCGCCTTGAGCCAGGCCGCCGATCGCGCGCACCGCAAACAGGCCCAGGCCGAACTCCGCCACAGCCAGGCCCGCAAGACCGCCATTCTCAATTGCGCCCTCGACGCCATCATCACCATCGATCACGAAGGCAAAATCCAGACCTGGAACCGCGCCGCCGAACAAATGTTCGGTTACACCCGCGACCAGGCCGTTGGCAAAGAAATGGCCGAACTCATCGTCCCGCCCGACCTTCGCGTTGCCCAGCGCCAGGCGCTCATTCAATACATTTCCATGCGCCAAACCATGCCCATGAGCCGCCGTTACGAAACGCGCGCTATGCGTGCCGATGGTTCCGAATTTCCCGTCGAAATTTCCCTCGCCCGCGTTCCCCTCGAAGGCTTCCCCATGTTCACCGGCTTCGTGCGCGACATCACCGACCGCAAACGTCACGAACAGGAACTCGCCGAACTCAACGCCGACCTCGAACGCAGGGTTCGCGAACGCACCGCCCAGCTCGAATCCGCCAACAAAGAACTCGAAGCCTTCAGCTACTCCGTTTCACACGACCTCCGCGCCCCTGTCCGTCACATCGAAGGCTTCGCCCAGGTCCTCGGTTCCATAGCCGCCGGCCAACTCAACGACGAAGCCCGCAATGTCCTCAACATGATGTCGAAGTCCGCCAGGCAAATGGACCACCTCATCGAAGGCCTCCTCGCTTTCAGTCGCAGCAACCGCGCCGAAATGATCTTCACCGACGTCGACCTGAACGCCCTCGTCGACGACGCCCGCAACGAACTCCGCAACCAGGCGCGAGGCCGCGACATCGATTGGGACATCGCCGCGCTCCCGACAGTCCGCGGCGACCCGATCACCCTGCGCCAGGTCCTCGTCAACCTCATTTCCAACGCTCTCAAATACACCGGCACCCGCGCCCGCGCCCGCATCGAGATCGGCGCCGAAGACACTGGCGAGGAAACAGTGTTTCACATCCGCGACAATGGCGTCGGCTTCGAGCCCCAGTACACCAACCGGCTGTTTGGCGTCTTTCAGCGATTACATCCGGCGGGCCAATTCGAAGGCACCGGCATCGGGCTTGCGATCGTCCGCCGCATCATCGCGCGCCATGGCGGCCACACCTGGGCCGAAGGAACTCCGGACAAAGGCGCCACATTCTACTTTTCGCTTTCGAAGCACCCGGAACTTGCGGCGGCGACCGCTTGAACGGCGACTATGCCGCTGAAGATCGGATGCTTCGTTTTGGAAATCCGGCATTCCGAATCCAGAGGAACCACTTTAGGTCGCCGGCAGCACTTTTGGGGGACATGGGGTAAACACCTACCTAGGTAAACACCTACCGTTGTCTATAGTCCCGCGCATGGCTGATCGATTCCAGGCGGTCCCGTCCAGAGAGAATGGTCAGGCATCGACGGCTACGGTTTTGGCAAGTGATCTTCAGATTCTTCTTAATGCGGCTGGCGGGGAGGGCATTTCCGTGATGGCACTCGTCGGGGCT
>Ga0193697_1000091_pt1 | contig 35361 bp, 25 predicted proteins | sample L3m2metaG_FD_145073 | JGI IMG/M metagenome (GOLD analysis project Ga0193697, IMG submission 145073) | Soil microbial communities from a riparian zone of the East river system, Colorado, United States - L3m2 | ecosystem: Environmental > Terrestrial > Soil > Riparian zone | place: USA: East River...
CGGTCGTGTTCGTGCGGGAGTGGGACGAAAGCCGCCGTGACCTGCTCGCGGAGGTGAGCGACACGCTGGTGGGCCACGCCCCCGCGCCCTTCGCGAGTGTGCCCGCGGCCGAGCTCGCCAGTCACGGCTACATCGTCGCCGATGCCGAGTCGATCGCGTACTACGGGCCCGACGGCGTCGTGCTGCAGGACAGCTCGTTTCTCGAGAGCCACTGTTTCGGGCTGGCGCGCCGGTCGCAGCGCGGCGTCGGGCAGATCGGGCTCTCGTTTCGTCCCGAGCCCGGACGCCACCTGCCTGATGTGCGCGGAGTGCTGTGGCTCGACGAGGCGAGCGCCGAGCTGCGCGCGCTGGAGTTCAGCTACACCGAGGTGCCGGAGGGTGTGCGCGACGGTCGCATCGGCGGCACGGTGGAGTTCCTGCGGCTCCCGTCCGGAGCGTGGATCATCCGCCGCTGGGAGCTGCGCATGCCGCGGCTGGCGGCTCAGAACATCAGCGTGTACGGTGGTGTCACCCAACGTCGCGTGACGGTGAAAGGGTTCCGAGACCACGGTGGGGAAGTGCTGGAGATCCACGCGCTCGACGGGGGGGGCAGGCGAATCTATCCGCCGTGAGCGGTGGAATAGGCTTAAGGCGTCCAGTCCAGCGTCAGGAGATCGAGCGGGTCTACCAGAATCGCCCCGTAGCGTGCCAGCCAGTGGAGGTGCGCCCCGGTCACGCGCCCGCTCGCGCCCACCCTCCCGATCACCTGACCCCGTTGTACCGTATCGCCTTCGGACACCAGCGCCCGGTCGAGATGCAGATACCCGGTCAGCAGGCCGGCGCCGTGGTCTACGTAAATCGTGCGTCCCGAGTAGAACAGCGTGTCCACCATGACCACGATGCCGCGACTGGTGACGCGCACCGGCGCGCCGCGTCGCCCGGCGAAGTCCGTTCCCCAGTGACGGCTCTCCAGTACACCGTTGTACTCACGCTCGATGCCGAAGCCGCTGCGTACCCTTCCCGGTCGCGGGCGCACGAAGGGCGGGGACCAAATCCGGGGCGTCGCGTGGCTGCGCGCCACGACTTCGCGCACGCGCAGCCGCTCCCGTTCCAGTCGCGCCGCGAGCGCCGAATCAGGCGGGCGCGCGAAGCGTGCCGCGATGCGCAGCTCCTCGCGGGAGACGACGCGACCCGCGACCGGTAGGGGCGTCTCGAACTCGACGTCGTTCACCGTCACGTCGAGTGGAATCGTGTCGCCCACAACGAGGGGAACGCCCGCCAGCGAGACGAAGGCGCCCCGACCGTCGGGCTCGAAGTGCAGCGATTCGCCGGCAAGGGCACCCGCGACGCGGAGGGTCGAATCCGCGCCGCGTGGCCGGACGACGACACGGATCAGCGTGCCCTGGCGCGGTGGATCGGGCGTCCAGCGGACCTCGGGTGGCTCAGGGGGCGGCAGCGGTCCCGCCAAGAGCACGAGCGGAATCGTGGCGGCCATGCATCGCGCGATGAGGTGCATGTCGTCCGATACCCGCTTGCTAGCTGTGATGTTCAGGGGAGGGAGGATGCGCCAGCCGCGATTCGAACGCGGGACCTTCGGCTCCGGAGGCCGACGCTCTATCCAGCTGAGCTACTGGCGCCTGAACGAGCGCGTAATCTAACCCGGTCACTGCACCGTGAGCAGCCCCCGCAGCCGGATGTCCTTGGACGACGCCCCCACCATCACCCGCACCTGCCTCGGCTCCACCACCCAACGCAGGTCCCGATCCAGGAGGCGCAGTTCGTCGGGGCCGAGACGGAACGTCACGACCCGCTCCTCGCCGGGCGCGAGATGGATCCGCGTGAACCCCTTGAGGGCAATCACCGGCTGCGCCACCGACGCCAGCTCGTTGTGCAGGTAGAGCTGGACGACTTCGTCCCCCGCCCGCTCGCCCACGTTCTTCACGTGGCACCGCACGAGACCAGGCTCGATCTGGAGGTTCGAATACGCGAACTGCGTGTAGCTCAGTCCGAATCCGAACGGGAAGAGCGCCTGACCCGTCAGATCGAGATAATCGTCCCCACGACCCGTGGGCTTGTGGTTGTAGTACAAGGGCAGCTGGCCCTCGGCCATCGGAAACGTGATCGGGAGGCGTCCCGCGGGGTTGTAGTCGCCGAAGAGGACGTCGGCCACCGCGGACCCGCCCTCTTCACCTGGGTACCAAGCGTCCAACACCGCAGCCACGCGCGCGAGCCACGGCATGGTGATGGCGCTTCCGCCCACGAGCACGACGACGACGCGCGTCCCCGTTGCCGCGACCGCCTCGATCAACTCCGCCTGATGGCCCGGAAGGCCGAGGAATGCGCGGTCGCGGAACTCGCCCTCTTCGATCCCGGCAAGGATCACGGCGACGTCGCTGGCGCGCGCCGCGGCGACCGCGCTGTCGATCTGCGCCCGCCATTCGCGGGCCACGCCCGGGCCGCCGTCCCACACCAGCTTCACGCGCGCGTTCCCCGTGGCCTCGAAGTACTCGAGTCGGATCGCGTGCGTGCTGCCGGGCGCGACGTTCACGTCGGCGAGGCGCGTGCCGTACGACCGCTTGGTCCAGTTGTCGATGAGCAGACGATCATCCACGAAGAGCCGATAGCCGTCGTTCCCCTCGACGCCGAGCCGGTGGACGCCGCCGGTGGGCGCCACGATGGTTCCCGCCCAGCGGATCGAATACCAGTCGTACGGGATCTCGCGCGCCGGCGAGTTGAGGGTCCAGCCGAAGTCGACGCGCGAGTCAGTGCGCGTCACTCGGGGCGGTCCCTCGAGCCGCGGGTTGTCGAAGTACTCGCCCTTGAGGCCGGTCGGAAACTGCTCCGCGGGCACGACGACGTACTCCCGGCTAATGCGCCCGGGTCCAGGCGCGTAGCGCACCGTGGCCCTCGAGCCCACCGTGGCGCGAATCCCGTCCAGGATCGACGTCGTACGAACGCCGGGACCACTGTAGCCGCCGAGGCGTGCCTCGCGCGCATCAACCCCGATTACCGCGATGGACCCAATCGTCTTCATGAGCGGGAGCGTCTCACCGTCGTTCTTCAGCAAGACGATCCCGGCGCGCGCGGCTTCGCGCGCCAGAGCTCGGTGTACAGCGTTGCCGTTCGTGCCAGCCGCGCTGTCCGCGTTCACGTAGGGGTGCTCGAAGAGACCCAGCTCGAACTTGGCGCGTAACACGCGCGCGACCGACGAGTCCCGGACCGCATCGGGCACCAGTCCTCGCCGAAATGCATCGAGGTAGGGGCGATGCTGCTCGTACGACGACTGGAACACGACGTCGAGACCAGCCGCGAAGGCATCCTGCGTCGCCGCCCTGGTGCTCGCTGCGGTGAGGTGGAGGACCGTCGCGCCGCCCGTGGCCGCGGCGTCCGAGATGACGAACCCCGAGAATCCCCAATCGTGCTTGAGAATGCCGTTCAGCAGCCAGCGATTCTGCGTTGCCGGCGACCCATCGACCGAGTTGTACGCCGTCATGACCGATCGAGCGTGTCCTCGGTCGATGGCGGCCCGGAACGGGGGAAAGAACCGCTCCTCGAGACTGCGTTGATCGACGTCTATCGGGTAGCTGTCTCGGCCACCCTCGCCCACGTTCGCGACGAAGTGCTTGGGCGTCGTCACGATACCGCGACGCTCGAACGCGGCGACGAAAGCGACGCCCATCGAGGACGCCAGGAGCGGATCCTCGCCGTAGGTCTCTTCCACCCGCCCCCAGCGGACGTCGCTCGCGATGTTCACGACCGGTGAGAGCACCTGCCGGATGCCGCGACTGCGCGTCTCGAGCGCGATCGCGTCGGACACCCGAGCAACGAGCCCCGTGTCCCAGCTCGCGGCGAGCGAAATCACCTGCGGAAAAACCGTGGCGCCGGGTCGCGCGAGGCCGTGCACGGCTTCCTCGAAGGGGATGATGGGGATGCCGAGCCGGGTCCGCTCGACAAAATACCGCTGGATCGCGTTGATGCGCATCGCGTGGGCGCGCGCGGCACGACTGGGTGTGGTGTCCGGGACGTCGATTTGGAGTCCGAAGATCCCGCGCGAGTAGTCGTGCGATGAATCGTCCAAATCGCCGGGGATCATGAAGAGTTGCCAGAACTTCTCGTCCGGCGTCATGCGGCCGAGCAGATCGCGGACCCGGGTTTCCGTGGAGAGTCGGGGGTCGCGATAGGGGAGGGGGGCCCGGGGGGCCCGATTCTGGGCCGAGAGGGCGCCGGCGAATAAGAGGAAGACGCCTGTCGCCCATCGCATCATGTGTTTACTCAGTCGGGGCGAGAGGATTTGAACCTCCGACCTCCTGGTCCCGAACCAGGCGCGCTAACCGGACTGCGCTACGCCCCGTAATACTAGACGCCGAGACGCCTAGTCGCCGAGACGCCGAGGAAAGACTCTCGCGTCCCGATCTCCTTCTGCCAACCCTAGGCGTCTCGGCGCCTAGGCGTCTCGTAGTGCAGTGCGCCCAGAGGGAGTTGAACCCCCAACCTCTTGATCCGTAGTCAAGCGCTCTATCCAGTTGAGCTATGGGCGCGAGGTGGGCGGTACAAGACTCGAACTTGTGACCTCCACGATGTCAACGTGGCGCTCTAACCAACTGAGCTAACCGCCCAAACTTCTAGACGCCTAGGCCGCCCTGCCACCCCTCGGCGTCTAGGCGTCTAGGCGTCTTTTTTATTCAATAGCGGGGGTGGGATTTGAACCCACGACCTCCGGGTTATGAGCCCGGCGAGCTACCAGACTGCTCCACCCCGCGTCGCTTGTAACTGTCTAACCCGTTTGATCTAGTGCTTCAGGAGAGCGGGAAACGGGACTCGAACCCGCGACCCCAACCTTGGCAAGGTTGTGCTCTACCAACTGAGCTATTCCCGCGCGCTGCGCAAAATCTAACCGCTCAGGGGGCTCAATCTACAGCCCCTACCCGCCTCCCCGTCTTCCCGTCCAGTCAGTGGAGGCGAGGGGGATCGAACCCCTGACCTCGTGAATGCCATTCACGCGCTCTCCCAACTGAGCTACGCCCCCGTTATATTTGCGGCCCCCCAAAAGTCCCGGCGGGAACACGGCATCTTACCGGGACGTTATGGCGGTGTCAAGCGATTTTCCTGTATTCGATGAACTTTTCCCCCCTGTGTGCTGTATCACAGGACGAACTTTGAGCCCCCAAATGCCCAAGCAGACTCGCAAGAAGAAGACCACGCCCCGCTCGGCTCGCGCCCCTAAGGCGACGGCCAAGGCGCCCGTCAAGGCGCCTGCGCCGCCTCCGGTCGCGCCCAAGGCCGAGGCCAAGGCGAAGCCGCCCGCCAAAAAGCGGGGGCGGCGCCGGGGTCTGCTCACCGGGCTCGGCCATCACGAGCACGAGCGCGACATCCTCGATCAGTACCTGCACGAGGTCTCCAAGACTCCCCTGCTGACGCAGAAGGAGGAGATCGCGCTCGCCCGCAAGGTGCGCGCCGGCGACCAGGATGCGATGCAGGAGCTCGTGAAGCGGAACCTCCGCTTCGTGATCTCCGTCGCCAAGAAGTACCAGAACCGGGGCCTTCCGCTCACCGACCTGATCGGCGAAGGGAACGTCGGGCTGCTCACGGCCGCCCGGAAGTTCGACCCGGACCAGGGCGTCAAGTTCATCTCCTACGCGGTGTGGTGGATCCGGCAGGCGATTCTCGCGGCGCTGGCCCGCCAGGGCCGCACCGTGCGCGTGCCGCTGAACCGCACGGCCGACCTGTCGCGCATCGTGCGGACGGCGGAGTACCTGCGCCAGACCCTGCGGCGCGAGCCGACGCCCGAGGAGATCGCAGACGCGACCAAGCTGTCGCTCGAGGTCGTGCAATCGCTCGCCGCCCTGAACACGGGCGACGTACGGCTCGACGCGCCCCTCGATCCCGACGGCGACCGTTCGCTGATCGAGCGCTTCATCGCCGAGGATCTGCCGGACACGGAAGATCAGGCGATGGACCGCTTCCTGTCGGACGAGATCGAGCAGGCGCTCAACACGCTGCAGCGGCGCGACGCGAAGGTGCTGCGCCTCTACTTCGGCCTCGACGGCGGACGCGAGCACACGCTCGAGGAAATCGGCGGGATGCTGGGCGTGACGCGCGAGCGGGTGCGGCAGTTGCGGGATCGCGCGCTCAAGCGCCTGCGCGACGGAGACGTCGGCAAGGCTCTCGCGAGCTTCGCCGCCTAGACAGAGTGGCCAGGAGAAATCCTGGCCACTTTCGTTTCGGGCTGTAGCTTCCCCATCGTGATCGAAGCGATCGGCCGCCGGGCCGTCGCCGCCGTGGAGGCGGTCGGCCGGGTCGGCCACTTTCTGATGGACACCGTACGCGCGCTGCCCGACGTCGCCACGTGGGCCGGTCCCGCGATCGTGCAAATGCGCCGCATCGGTGTCGATTCCATCCCCGTGACGCTCTTCATCGCGGCGTTCACGGGCGTCGTCCTCGCCCTCCAGGCCTCGTACACATTCACCGGCGCGGTGCCGATGTATTTCGTCGGCACCCTCGTCGGCAAGACGATGATGCTCGAGTTGGGTCCTGTGCTGGCGGGGCTCGCGCTCGCCGGCCGCGTGGGCGCGAGCATGGCCGCCGAGCTCGGCACGATGAAGGTGACGGAGCAAGTCGACGCGCTCGAGACCCTGGCGTACGATCCCCAGAGCTATCTCGTGGTCCCGCGCGTCTTTGCCGGCACCGTGATGTTTCCGATGATCATCGCGTTCGCCATCGCGACCGGCATCGTCACCGGGTGGCTCACGAGTCTCGTACTCCTCGATCTCTCCACCATCGACTTCCTGAAGGGCTTGAAACTGTTCTACCGCTTCAAGGACACCTGGTTCGGGCTCCTGAAGAGCGCGAGCTTCGGCACCACGATCACCGTGGTGGGGTGCATCGTCGGCCTCTCCACGCGGGGCGGGGCGGAGGGGGTCGGCAAGAGCACGACGCGCGCCGTCGTCTACTCCGCGGTGCTACTCCTTTTGCTCGATGCCTTCTGGGCGGTGGTGTTGCTATGATCGAGTTCCAGGACCTGCACAAGGCATTCGGTCCGAAGCCGGTGCTCGATGGGCTGTCGCTCAAGATCGCGGACGCCGAAACGCTCGTGATCATCGGCTACTCGGGGACCGGCAAGAGCGTGGCCCTGAAGCACATCGTCGGCTTGTTGCACCCCGATGCCGGCGACGTCATCGTTGACGGCAAGGCGGTGTCGACGCTCGATCGCGGCGACCTGACGACCCTGCGCGAAGGCATCGGCTACGTGTTCCAGTTCGCGGCGTTGTTCGATTCGATGACCGTGGCCGACAACCTCGCGCTGGGCCTGCGCCGCCGCCGGCTCTCGGACGACGAGATCGACGACCGCGTACGCGAAGCCTTGGCGTTGGTCGATCTTTCGGGGACCGAGGACCGGCTCCCGGCCGAGCTTTCCGGCGGGATGCGCAAGCGAGTGGGGATCGCGCGCGCCATCGCGCTCCGCCCGCGCTACATCCTGTACGACGAGCCCACCACGGGGCTCGATCCCGTCACCTCCGCCGTGATCGATCGCCTGATGGTGCGGACGCGCGAGCACCTGGGGGTGACCGGCGTCGTGGTGACGCACGACATGCGCAGCGCCTATACGGTGGGCGATCGTATCGCGATGTTGTATGAGGGCCGGATTCGCCAGGTGGGCACGGTGGCGGAGATTCAGGAGACGGAGGACCCCGTGGTGCGGCAGTTCATCGAGGGACGCCCCGAGTGAAACGCGAGAACGAGTTCGCCGTCGGCATCGTGGTCATCGCGGCGCTGGCCGTGGTGGTCGCCGGCGCCCTCTGGCTCTCCGGCGCCCACCTGGGCAAGACCGAGGCGGTGTACACGGCCCGTTTCCGGACCGTGGGGGGACTCGGCGTGGGCAACCCCGTCGTGCTGCGCGGCGTTCGGGTGGGACGCGTGGAGGCCATCCGCCTCGCCGCCGGGAACTGGGTCGAAGCGGACATGAAGATCTACTCCGGCGTCACCCTGCCTCCCAAGCCGGCGGTGGTCGCGGCCTCGGCGTCGTTGTTCGGGGAATGGGCGGCGACGCTCATTTCGAGCGACCCGCTCCCGAGCGATCCCAATGTGCGCCAGGCCCTCGTCGAGGCGCAGACAGGGGCGGGCGCGAAGTGGCCCGGCGCCACGCTCCCCGACATCGGCCAGCTGACGGCGCAGGCGAGCCGCATCGCGACGGATATCGCCACCGTCTCGGCCCGGATCCAGACCGCCTTCGATTCGTCGGCCGTCTCCGACTTGCGCCGCTCGATCCGCGACTTCGGTCAGATCGCTGACCGTCTGGCGCGCGTGACGAACGAGCAGGCGGACGTCATCGGCAACGTCGGACAGAATCTGAGCAAGGGATCGGACGTTCTGGCGCGGGCCGCGACCGACCTTCAGGCTGCCCTCGGCCGCGTGGACTCGGCCACGAATCAGGGGCAGCTCGCGACGATCCTCAACAATACGGCCGCGGCCAGCACGGACATGCGTGCGGCGTCGCAGGATTTCCGCGCCCTGATGGGCGCGGCCAACAAGAACCAGGAGAGCCTGGTGCGCGTGCTCGTCGGGGCCGACACGGTGTTGTCGCGGATCGCGAACCGCAGCGGCACGCTGGGCCTCATGGTCGGCGACTCGGCGTTGTACAAAGAAACCACCCTCACGATGATCCAGCTGCGGCAGCTCCTGTCGGACATTCAGGCGAATCCGCGGAAATACTTCACGTTCAGCGTCTTCTAGCGATGGCGCGCAAGAAACAGAGTCGTGCCCACCGCGAGACGAGCGCCGGCGGTGTCGTATTCCGCCGCGAAGGCGGTGTCACACGCTTCCTCCTGATTCGCGACTCCTATCGCAACTGGGGATTCCCGAAGGGGCACCTCGAGTCTGGAGAGCCCCCCGCCGAGGCCGCGCGTCGCGAGGTAAAGGAAGAAACGGGGCTCGAGGATCTGGTGCTCCACGGGCCGATCAAGGTGATCGACTGGTACTTCCGGTTCCGCGGCAAGACGATCCACAAGTACTGCCACTTTTTTCTGTTCGAATCGAAGCGCGGCGAGCCGGTGCCTCAGGTGGATGAGGGGATCACGGAGTGCGCCTGGCACCCAGTCGACGCGGCGCTGCGGACGATCAGCTACGACAACGCGCGCGACGTGCTGCGCCGGGCCGTCGAGATGGAGCGGGCCCTCGTGCAGGTCGAGGGCACGTGACTTCTCCCCCCATCGTGGCCGTGTTCCACCCGCGCCGCGACGCGCGACGCGCCGTGAAGCAGGGATACCCACGCGCCACCGGGAGCGTGCGGCTCTGTCGCACGCTGCAGGGGGTCGAGCGGCTGCTACAGCAGCGGCTGGTGGACGCCGTGGTGCTCGATGTACGCACCGGAGCCGAGGACGTGATCGGTCTGCCGGCGCGGTTTCCGCGGATTCCGATGTATGCGCTGTCGGCGGTGCGACCTGAGGACGGGTCGCTTCTGGCCTCGTGTCACCGCGCGGGATTCGCCGGGGTCCTGGTCGAAGGGGTCGACAACTCCGTCGCCGGGGAATGGATCGCGGCGCGCACGGCGCAGGTGGCGCGCCGGGCCGCGCTCGCCGATGCCCCGCGGCTGCTGCGCCTCACCGACCGCCTGCAGCTCGCGGCGTGGGAGGAGGTCTTGCGCCGGGCCGGCGCGCCGACTCAAACCGGCCAGGTGGCTCAGGCGCTCAGGGTCACCCGCGAGCATCTGTCGCGGGAATTCGGCGCGGGGGGCGCGCCCAACCTGAAGCGGGTTATCGATCTGGCCCGTGCCGCCTGCGCCGCCGACTTGCTCGGAAACCCCGGCTATACGGTACGCGCGGTGGTTCGCATCCTGGGGTACGCGTCGCCGAGCCATCTCGCCGGCGCGGCCCGGCGGGTGGCGGGGGCGACGCCGCACGAGCTGGGCGATTTGGGTCCACGGGGCGTGCTGCAGCGCTTCCTACGGGGGCGGACGCGGTCGCGGGTCTAGTCAATCTCTTGACAGGCCGTAGCTCGAGCCGTAGCAGTTGGCTGCAGTCCAACCCCAAGGAGGGGCTCGTATGCACAAGGTCATCGGCGGTGTCGTGCTGGCGGCGGCCCTGCTCCCCGGCGTTGCCGCGTCGCAGCATGAGGACGCCAAGCACGAGTTCGGCATCGATGCCGCATTCATCTACCGGAAGCCGTCGGGTCTGCCCGGCCGGTGGGTGAGCGGGGCGCCGGCGGATGTCCGCATCGGCTTCGTCAGCAAGAGAAGAATCATGCTGGAGGTCGGATTCCAGTACGGAGTGAGTGGCGGCGGCGGCACCTCGGCTCATGACTTCAGTGTCGGCGTTGAGGCCCAATGGGCGAAGAATCATCGTCGGGGTCTGTATCTGGCCGTGGGCCCGGCCGTCGAGTTCGCCGGCCAAAGCGGGAGTCCGAGCGGCACCCTGTTTTCCGTGGGCGGCGATATCGGGACGCGCATTCCCTATGGGTCTGGGGCGTTCCGCCTCTCGACGGGTGTTAGGTACAGTCCGGCAAATACGAGCTACGGGACCGTGAATTCCTTCAACGTCCACGCTCGAGTTGGCTTGTCCCTCTGGCACTAACCACCAGGGCGGGGGAAGCCCCGTCTTCCCCCGTCCGGTAGTATGTGATATTTTTCACAATCTCTAAAGCGGCGAGTCCATGGCGACCGATTCCATCCTGAGACCGGGCGAACTCAAAGACATCCTCCTGAAGGAAATCCAGGCGGCCGACCTGGCGGACATCGACGTCCGCGAAGTCGGCACCGTGCTGGAGGTGAAGGACGGCATCGCCCGGATCTACGGGCTCACCTCGGCGATGGCGGGGGAGATGCTCGAGTTCACGGCCTCGGAGTCGGGTGAGAAGATCACGGGTCTCGCCTTGAACCTCGAAGAGGACAACATCGGCGCGGTGATCTTCGGCGACTACCTCCAGCTGCGCGAGGGCGACGAGGTGCGCCGCACCGCCCGCGTGCTCGAGGTGCCCGTCGGTACCGCGATGGTCGGGCGTGTGGTCGACGCGCTGGGCAGGCCGGTGGACGGGCTCGGGCCGATTCAAACGACGAAGACACGCAAGGTGGAGATCGTGGCGCCCGGCATCATCAAGCGGCAGCCGGTGAAGGAGCCGCTGCAGACGGGCATCAAGGCGATCGATTCCATGATCCCCATCGGTCGCGGACAGCGCGAGCTGATCATCGGCGACCGCGGCACCGGCAAAACCGCGATCGCGGTCGACACGATCATCAATCAAAAGGGGCAGGGCGTCATCTGCGTGTACGTGGCGATCGGCCAGAAGAACTCCACGGTCGCGGGCGTGGTGGAGCGGCTCAAGGAGCACGGCGCGATGGAGTACACGATCATCGTGGTCGCCTCCGCCGCCGAGCCGGCACCGATGCAGTACATCGCCCCGTACTCGGGCTGCACCATGGCCGAGTACTTCATGTACGATGAGAAAAAGGCGACGTTGTGCATCTACGACGACCTGTCGAAGCAGGCAGCGGCGTACCGGCAGCTTTCCCTGGTGTTGCGGCGGCCCCCCGGCCGCGAGGCATATCCGGGCGACGTCTTCTATCTCCACAGCCGTCTGCTCGAGCGCGCGGCCAAGCTCTCCGACGAGATGGGGGGCGGGTCGCTCACGGCGCTGCCGATCATCGAGACGCAAGCGGGCGACGTCTCAGCCTACATCCCCACGAACGTCATTTCGATCACCGACGGGCAGATCTTCCTCGAGACCGACCTGTTCTACTCGAACGTGCGGCCGGCGGTGAACGCCGGCATCTCCGTGAGCCGCGTGGGCGGCAACGCCCAGATCAAGGCGATGAAGCAGGTCGCGGGCCGTCTGCGCCTCGACCTGGCCCAGTACCGTGAGCTCGAGGCATTCGCGCAGTTCGGCTCCGAGCTCGATCCCGCGACGCAGCGGCAGCTGGCGCGGGGCGCGCGAGTCGTGGAGGTCCTGAAGCAGCCCCAGTACCAGCCGATGCGCGTGGACCAACAGGTCATCGTGATCTTCGCCGTGACCAACGGCCTCATCGATGATGTCGATGTCCCCAAGATCAAGGAATGGGAGAAGGGCCTGCTCGAGTTCATGGCCGCCCAGCACTCGGCCATCATCGACGAGATCAAGACCAAAAAGGCGCTCTCCGACGACCTGAGCGGCCGGTTGAAGAAAGCCATCGAAGAGTACAAGACGCTCGGCAGCCGGTAATGGCGAAGCCCCGCGAGCTGAAGCGGCGCATCCGCTCCGTCCAGAACACGCGCAAGATCACGAAGACGATGGAGCTCGTCTCCACGTCGAAGCTGAAGCGCGCCCAGGATCGCGTCGTCGGCGCCCGGCCGTACGCGCAGGCGCTGGCAGAGGTGATCGGGGACCTCTACTCGCCGGCGCTCGCCGAACGATTCCCCCTGTTGCGCCAGCCGGCGCATGGCGTGCGGCGCGCCGCCGTCGTTCTCATCACGTCGAACCGGGGCCTCTGCGGCGCGTTCAACGCCAACCTGATCCGCGAAGCTCGGCGGCGGATGAAGGAGCTCGAGGACCAGGGCGCGCAGGTGGAGCTGCACATCATCGGCAAAAAGGGGATCGGGTACTTCAAGTTCACGCGTCGCCCGGTGGCATCGCAGCGCATCGACATCGGCGACCGGCCCACCGCGGCGCATGCGGTGGAAGTGATGGAGCCCCTGATGGCGCAGTTCACGGCGGGGACCCTCGATGCCGTGGACGTCGTGTTCGCGAAGTTCAATAGTGCGGTCAGCACGCCGCCCACCACTTTGCGGATCCTCCCTGTCGCTCCGCCATCGAGTCGGCGGTCGGGCGGTCAAGAGGCAAAGGCGGCGGTCAACTACATACTGAAGCCATCGGCCGAAGCCATACTCGAATCACTACTCCCGCTCTACGTTCGCAATCAGATGTATCGCGCGCTGGTCGAGACGGCGGCTGCGGAACATGGGGCGCGGCGCACGGCGATGAAGAACGCCACCGAGGCGGGCGGCGACATGCTCGACTTGCTGCAGCGGACCTACAACCGGGCGCGGCAGGGACAGATCACCCAGGAGCTCGCGGAAATCGTTGGCGGAGCGGAAGCTCTCAAAGGATAAAGGGATTCATGGCGACGAAGACAAAGGAAGCTCCCAAGAACATCGGCAAGGTCGTCCAGGTCATCGGCCCGGTGCTCGACGTCGAGTTCGAGCCGGAGAAGCTCCCCGAGCTGTACAACGCGCTGAACGTCGAGCTGGAAGGGCGCCGCGTGGTGGTCGAGGTGCAACAGCACATCGGCCGGAATCAGGTCCGCGCCGTGGCAATGAGCCCGACGGACGGCGTGGTGCGGGGCATGCCGGCCGTGGACACCGGCTCACCGATCACGGTGCCGGTGGGCAAGCCGGCGCTGGGCCGCATCCTCAACGTCGTGGGTGACCCGGTGGATGAGGGCGAGCCGATCCCCGCCAGCGCGGAACGGTGGCCGATCCACCGCAGCCCGCCGGCCTTCGTGGACCTCGAGCCGAAGACGCAGGTGTTCGAGACGGGGATCAAAGTCATCGATCTCATCGCGCCGTTCGTGAAAGGCGGCAAGATCGGGCTGTTCGGCGGCGCCGGCGTAGGCAAGACGGTGGTGATTCAGGAGCTGATCAACAACGTCGCCAAGGCGCACGGCGGCAAGTCGGTCTTCTGCGGCGTGGGTGAGCGGACGCGGGAAGGGAACGACTTGTATCTCGAGTTCCGCGAAGCCGGGATTCTGGACAACGTCGCGCTGATCTACGGCCAGATGAACGAGCCGCCCGGCGCGCGGCTCCGCGTCGGCCTCACGGGCCTCACCGTCGCCGAGTACTTCCGCGACGTCGAGGGCCAGGACGTGCTCGTGTTCATCGACAACATCTTCCGGTTCACGCAGGCGGGGTCGGAGGTGTCGGCGCTGCTCGGCCGCATGCCCTCGGCCGTCGGCTATCAGCCGACTCTGGCGACGGAGATGGGTGAGCTGCAGGAGCGCATCACCTCGACCAAGAAGGGATCGATCACGTCGGTGCAGGCGATCTACGTGCCTGCCGATGACCTGACCGATCCGGCGCCGGCGACGGCGTTCTCGCACCTGGACGCGACGGTCGTGCTGGATCGCGCCATCGTGGAGCTGGGGATCTATCCTGCCGTGAACCCGCTGTCGTCCTCGAGCCGCATTCAGGACGCGCAGTATCTGGGCGAGCGCCATTACAAGGTCGCTACCGAGGTACAGCGCATTCTGCAGCGGTACAAGGATCTGCAGGACATCATCGCGATCCTGGGGATGGACGAGCTGTCCGAGGACGACAAGCTGCTGGTCTCGCGGGCGCGCCGAGTGCAACGGTTTTTGTCACAGCCGTTCTTTGTCGCCTCGCAGTTCACCGGCCTCGAGGGCAAGTACGTGAAGCTCGAGGACACGATCACCTCGTTCGAGCGCGTCGTGTCGGGCGAGTTCGATCACCTGCCCGAGCAGGCGTTCTACATGCAGGGCGCGATCGACGACGTCGTCGAGCAGGCCAAGAAGCTGGCCTCGGCCTGATGCGCGTCACCGTCATCTCCCCCGAGCGGTCGCTGTTCGACGGCGAGGCCGAGGCGGTGGTTGCGCCTGCCTTCGACGGCCTGGTAGGGATTCTCCCCCGGCATGCGCCCTTCATGACTCTGCTCGGCGAGGGCGTGCTGAACGTCCGGGGGAAGGGCGAGTCGACCAGGTTCCGCGTGGCGGGTGGGTTCCTTCAGGTGGTCGGCGACACGGTGCGCGTCGTGGCCGGCAAAGCGGAGAATAGTTGACAGAATAGGGGCTTTTTCTTACCCGTAGAGGGACCGAAGTCCGTCCCCTTCACGGAGAGCCCATGAAACGCACGCTGCTCGCGGTGTTCGCAGTCGGGTGTCTCACGCTGGTCGCCGTCCCCCAAGTGTCGGCACAAGGCCTCCGCTGGGGGGTGGGTGTCGGCGTGCTGATGCCGATGGGCGACTACAACACAATCGACAAGACAGGCTGGATTGTTACCGGGGGCGCGACCAACTGGTTGGCGGGCGGGACGCTCGGCATCCGCGGCGACTTCTCGTACGGCACCACCAAGCACGACGGTGGTGGTGGGGAAACCAAGATCATCGGTGGGATGGCGTCCCTCGTGTACGGCCTCGGCCCGAGCACAGCCTCGATGCGTCCATTCCTCAACGGCGGCATCGGCATGTACAGCGTCGATTTCGGGGCCGGCTCGGAAACGAAGCTTGCTTTCGGCATCGGCGGCGGCCTTTCGTTCAAGGCTGGCACCGGCGGCATGCGCGTCATAGTTGCGACTCGCTTCACCAGTGTCAGCACCAGCGGATCCTCCCTGACGTTCCTGCCAATTACGGTCGGTCTGACCTTCGGTAAGTAAGGGAATGCGACGCGGTTGTGAGCCGCGTCACCGCCTGGAGGCCGTGGCCCGCACCCCATCGGGTGCGGGCCACGCTTGTTTTTGCATTTTGCGGCTTGACAGGGGGGCGCACGGTTCTTAACGATGTGGCGGCTTAAACCTACCCTCTCCTTGTGGAGGCTGGTATGCGGAAGGTCCTCAGCAGCATCGCCTTAGTCGCCGTCCTCGTGTCGGTACCCGCGCTGGCGAGTGCCCAGCGTCGCGCTGCCACGATGAGCGGTGCGAAGCATGAGTTTGGCGTGGATATCGGCATCGGGTACGTCAAGCCCGATGGCGTCGACGGCGGCATCGTGATCGGTACGCCGGTCGATGTTCGGGTTGGCCTCGTAACGTCCAAGAAAATGATGTGGGAGCCGCGGTTCAGCCTTGCCTTCAACACGGTCGGCGGCTCGACCTCCTACGCTTTCCAGCCGGGCGTCAACGTGCTGTTCGCCAACAGCCCCGGCGGTCATCGCAACGGGATGTACTTCACCGGCGGCGGGGGCCTGCTCCTTGCTGACAACGGTGGAGCCAACGGCACGGCCTTCTCCCTGAACGCCGGTGTGGGTTGGCGGAAGCCCTACGGCAGCGCCGCGTGGCGCTACGAGCTCGGCTTCCAGTGGCAGTCTGAAAGCGCCGACCTCGGTCTCCCCAGCACGATCACGATTGGGGCCCGGATCGGTATCTCGCTCTGGCATTAGCCTCACCCGGGTGCGGCGTTCCGGAACATCGGAACGCCGCCCCACCCTGCCGGGTACCCTTTGCCGCACTAAGCCCCAAGGAGATGACCATGCGTCGGTATCTTACGCTGTCCTTATTGGGAAGCGTCGTCGTCGCATCGGCGGTGGCCGCGCAGGCGACGGGCATGCCCAGCTTCAATGCACCGTATCGCGCCTTCACGCGGTCCGAGATTGGGCTCGTCATCAGTTTCCCGAACGGTGGCGGCACGGCATTCGAAGGTGCGTACCGGAAGGCAAGCGGCAAGTTCGACATCGGCTTCCGCGGCGGGATCCTCGACCCCGGCGGTGCCGGTTCGACGCTCCTGCTGTTGGGCGTCGAAGCGCGCGAACGCGTGCTGTCGCACACCGTCGATTTTCCGTTGGACGGCGCCCTGGTGTTCGGCGTCGGCGGGTGGTTCGGGAGTGGCAACTCCGTGCTGCTCGTCCCGGTGGGTCTGTCGCTCGGTCGCCGCATCGATCCGGAAGGGTCCTCGGTCAGCATTGTCCCGTACGTGCAACCGACCGGCACGCTCGTCGCGGGCAGCGGGAATTCCGATTTCCTGTTCACACTCGGGTTGGGAGCCGATTTCCGGCTTTCACCCCGGTTTGACGCCCGGGTGAGTGCCGGTTTGGGCGATTTGGAGGGTGTGTCGCTTAGCGCCGTGTGGGTGCATTAGGGCGACACAGATTGATTTTCCGCCTCCGGTTTCCTACCGTAGGGCGGAGCTTGGCCGGGGCCGGAAGTGCCGGCGACCGGTTTCCACGCGAGGGAGGATACGCATGAAGCGCATCATGATGGTTTTGGCGTTGGCCGCGTTTGCGGCGGCGCCGGCGGCGGCCCAGTGGCTCGGGATGCCGGTGTGGAACAGTCCCAAGGGCGGCACGGGCGTGACGATCAATGGGGACTTCGGCATGCCCAACGCGAACGGGGGCAAGGGCACGGCGTTTGGCTTCCGCGGTTCACTCGGGCTCGCCAACCTGCAGCTCACCGCCGGTCTCTCGAACTGGAAGCCGGACGGGGCCGCCGAAAGCTTCACGTCCGTGGGCGGCAACGCGGCGTTCCGCATCATCGGCGGCAGTCTGCTGCCCATCGCCCTGAACCTGCAGGTGGGCGCAGCCACGACCGGGGCGGCGAACGCCTTCCCCAGCCAGACGCGGCTCACCGCGGGTGGCGGCGTGGCCGTCAGCGTGCCGACCCCCGGGATCAGTATCGAGCCCTACCTGTCGCTCACGAACCGCTGGTACAAGTTCTCCGGGGTCAGCGGTACGACCTCGAACTTCGGCTGGACCATTGGGGCCAACGCCAACTTCGGGATGTTGGGGTTCCACGTCGCCTACGACTCCGAGAGTATCGGCGGGGGATCCGCGGGCATTATCGGCATCGGCGCGCACATCGCGCTAAAGGCTCCCATCGGGATGTAAAGGTGCTAGCTTTGAGGGCGCGCCGTTCCGGCGCGCCCTCTTTTTTTTTCTGGGAGATCTGTGACTCGTTCGATCGCGCGCGCGGGCCTCGTGGCGCTGGCCCTCACGGTAAGCGGTTGCGCCCTCAGCTTCGACAGCACCGAGCTCGGCGTCCCCACGTCGATGGCCGAGCCGGGGGCGACGCCGGTGCAGGGCACGCCGTTCAAGGTCACGCGGCATCCCGTCTATCTGTTGTGGGGAGCGGTCACCGTCTCCTCGCCGAACGCCGAGGACGTGCTCGCGGGGCAGCTCGGCACGGCGTCGCGCGTCGCCAACCTCAAGATCAAAGTCCGCAGCCGCTGGTCGGATCTGCTGGTAACTGCGCTCACGTTCGGCACGATCGTGCCACGGTCGGTGACCTACGAGGGTGTAGTCGTTCCGCGCTAGGTGATCCCCGGGCGCAAGCCCGGGGTTACCGGGACCCAACCAATTCCCGCACCAGCGCGGTCGTCCGCTCACTCGCGCCGCGTCCTTCCGCGACAACCGCTTTTGCCGCCGCGCCCGCCTTCCGCCGGGCGTCCGCGTCGTGGTGCCACACCAACCACTGCGAATGCAGGGGATGGCGCGCGTCGCTGGGCAGCGCAACGGCGCCGCCCCGTGCGAGCAACAGTCCCGCGTCGCGGCTCATCTCCCAGTGCGGCCCGATGGCGATCGGCACGCCGAAGACCGCCGGCTCGAGCACGGAGTGGAGTCCCGCGCGATGGAAGCCGCCGCCCACGAACGCCGCGTCCGCCAACGCGTACAAGTCCGCCAGGATGCCCACGCGGTCCACGACGATCACCGGCCCGGGCTTCGCATGCTCGAGCTGCGACAGCCGCACCGGCCGCGACAGCTTGAGTTGCTGCAGGCGCTGTGCGATCCCTGCCAGGTGATCCGGGTTGGGCTCGTGGGGTGCGAGCAGCAAGCGCGCGGTCGGCAGCTGGACCAGAAGGTCGGCGAACGCCGGGAGCAGAACGGCTTCGTCGCTCGGCCAAGTCGATCCAGCGACGATCGTGAACGTGCTCGCGCCCACTTCGCCGAGCCGCAGCAGGGGCTCGCGCGTACGATCGAGGCGCTCCGCGCGTTCGGCGACGCTGTCGTAGCGCGTGTCACCGGTAACCGCGATCGCTTCGGGCCGCGCGCCGAGCTGCTCCAGCCGCTTGCCATCGTCGCCCGAGATCGTGCCGATCCGGTCGAGCGCCCGGTACGCGGGTTGCGACCATTGGCGCGTGGGCCAGCGCAGCCGCGAGCTGTGCGGCGCGACTGTCGCCGAGATGAGGCCGAGTCTCACGCCGCGCCGGGCCGCCGCGAGCGTCAGCTCGGGCCACACGTCGAGCTTCGAGAACACGAGTGCCGAGGGCAGGAGCGAATCGAGCACCGCCTCGACGTCGGCGGGCCGGTCGAGCGGCAAGTAGTCGGCGACATCGACGGGCAGGTTCTTGGCGAGGCGCTCAGCGGAGGGGGAGAAGAACGTGAAGGCGAGTTGCCAATCGGGGTGCTCGGCGCGCAGCGTCTCGAGCACGGGCTTGGCCTGCAGCCCTTCGCCCACGGACGGCGCGTGCATCCACACCAGCGGCCGCTTCGGGTCGCGATGCGCCTTGGCCCAGGCGGCCAGGCGCGCGGCGAGGCCGCGGCGCCCGTGGGCGAAGCGGGCGAGTTTTTTGTCGAAGCGCGCGGCGAAGGGCGCGGTGCGCGCCGCCAGATTGACGCTCAGGCGGTAGAGGAACGGGGGCCGCTTCACAGCGGGTAGCCGGGGACATATAAGGAAGGAGGCACCTGTCCATAATATGGGCGCCCCTTCGCGGAGGACAACCCGTTTTGCGCTAGTGGCTTACCCGGAACGGCCGCGACTTCGTCCAAACCACGATGACGCCGCAGGCTGCGTCCGACCCGGCGTACTCGCCCGGGACCTCACCGGCGCCGCGGTACACCTCGATGCCATACACGTCGCGGATGGATGTGCTTTCGTGGAACGAGCGCACCTGCACGCCGTCGACCCACCAGGTCGGCTGGCATTGTGGGGTGCGGACCATGAAGGCGAAGCATTCGAAGGTCTGCTGGTTGCAGTGGATGCGGACGCCGCGGACGGTACGGAGGGCATCCCCCACTGAGGCGAATCCCTGCTTCTCCAGCTCATCCCAGCGGAGGTAGGCGCCCATGCGACGGTGGCGCCGTTGCTCGAAGTCCGCATAGCGCCGCTCCAGCTTCTCTGCACGGGCCTCCACCACCACGGCGGATAACCGGGCGCCTGTGAAATCGAGCGCGAACACCCGATCTACGTCTCCCGACGCGGAGAAGCGAACCCGGAACACGCCGCGGGAATACCCGATCACCTGAATCGTGATCTCCGCGTCGCCTTCTGCAAGATCGTGCGCTTCGAACTGGCCCAAGGTGTCCGTAGACAACAGCGGAGAGCCGCGGCGGATCTGCACGGTTGCACCGGCGATCGGTTGGCCAATCTCGCTATCGATGACGCGGCCCCGGAGGGTAACCTGAGCGGGGCCGGCCTTGGGGCTAAGCACCAGCGCCAACAGGGCTAGGAGGAAAGCTGGGTAGTGGTGCGGAATCTTGGGGATCAGAGTACCCCCTAGCGGGAACCTGCGTGAACGGTAATATCATGCTTCAGCGCCGCAGTTGGCGCTAGTTCCGTGCAGGACCTCCAAAGTCTGAAGGCCGTCCACCCGGTCCATCCGGGTGAGACCAAGGGGGTCGGTGATGCCGTCAACAATTGCCCGCCTCGCTTCCATCCGCATCCCTCCGTTCGGGGGGAAATCTGCGTTTCCTCTTTCCTTCTTCACCAAGAGGCAGATCATGCGCGTTTCCCAGTTTGGTGTCGCCGCGGCTTTCGCGGTCCTCACGGCCAGTCCGCTGCTGGCGCAAGACGCTGCGGTCATCACCGGCAAAGTCACGGCGCAGGGAGGCGAGGCGCTGGGCGGTGCCAACGTGGTGGTGGCCAGCAGCAACTTCGGCGCTGTCACGGCGGCCAACGGGACCTACACGATCACCATCGGCGGCTCGGCGGCACGCGGCCAACAGGTGGTGATCACGGCGCGCTACATCGGGCATCGGCCCGTGTCGCGCACCGTCACGCTGACGTCTGGGACGCAGGAGCAGAACTTCGAGCTGGCCTCGGACCCGCTGCGCCTCGAAGAGGTGGTCGTCACGGGCGTGGGCGAGGCGACGGCCCTGAAAAAACTGCCCTTTGCGGTGGGCAGAGTCACCGACGAGCAGCTGCAACAGGTGCCCGGCTCGAGCGCCCTGGTCGCACTCGAAGGTAAGGTCGCCGGTGTCCGGCTCATCCCCAACTCGGCGCAGCCCGGTGGCGAACCGACACTGCGTCTGCGGGGCGCCACGAGCATTTCGCGCCGCCAGGATCCGCTGATCATCGTCGATGGCGTGATTACGCGATTCGGCATCGCGGACATCGCCGCCGAGGATGTGGAGCGGGTCGAGGTCGTCAAAGGCGCCGCGGCGTCCTCGCTGTACGGCTCCGACGCGGCCAATGGCGTGGTGCAGGTCTTCACCAAGCGAGGCAACAGCCTCCCCGACGGTACACTCCGGACCACGACCCGGGTTGAGGCGGGCGTCAACAATTTCCCGCGGCGGATGCAATTCTCGCATTCGCACGCCTGGAGGATCAATCCCGCCGATTCGACGTACATCCTCAACTCGCAGGGCGCTCGAATCGACGAGCCGAACGGCATCTCGGACAATCCCTTCAAGGTGTTCAACGACCACTGGGATGAGATCGTCAGCGCGGGCGCGTTCTGGACTGGATACGCGTCAGTGGGACAGCGCCTGGGCACGACCAACTTCAACGCGTCGGTAGAGAACACCAGGAACGACGGCGTCATCTTTGGCCTGGGCGGGTACACCCGGCGCAATTTCCGTATCAACCTTGACCAACAGCTGCGCCCCAACCTCGACGCGTCCTTCAGCACGTTCTACGGCGCCTCGACCAACGGTCGCACCGAAGAGGGGCAGGGGGGGCCGTTCTTCGGCATCATGTTCCTCCAGCCCGATGTGGACATCACGGCGTGCTGCAACCCTGACGGGTCGAGATTCGTCGCCAAGGTCCCGCTGAGTGGCGAGGTGGCGAACGACTTCAACCCCCTCTACGAGCTGGCCAATCGCAAGATCACGCAGGACCGGCATCGATTCACGGGCTCCGGCAGGCTGCGGTGGCGGATCCGCGAGTGGTTGCAAGCCGAAGGTAACTTCGGCTACGATCAGGAAGCGCAGTCCTACGCGGACGTCATCCCGTTCGGGTACTTCACGGAGTCGGGCAGTCCCAAGCGAGGGCTCCCAGGCCGGCTGATCGAGGAAACGCGAAACGACTGGCAGGCCAACGCCGGCGTGACGCTCACGAGCGTCCGCCACTTCGGCAACATCACGAACACGACCAAAGTGGCCGCGATCGTCGAGGACCAGCAGAACGGCCTCCTCAGGTCCCAAGCCGGAGCGTTCAAGGTCGCTCGCGTACCGGAGTTCGCGGGCACCGACCCCACCACGCTGTCATCCGGCTCGCGGACGGAGCGTATCCGGAACCAGAACTACTTCGCGCTGACCACGTTCGACATCAACGAGCGGTACATCCTGGACGGCCTGGTGCGGCGTGACGGGTCGTCGCTATTCGGGCCGCAGAGCCGGTGGTCGACGTATTTCCGCGCGTCCGCCGCGTGGCGTCTCACGGAGGACATGAAGATCCCGGGCATCGATGAGTTGCGGCTGCGGGCCTCGTACGGCACGGCAGGCCTGCGGCCCCAGTTCGACGACCAATACGAGATCCTGCTCGTGACGCCGGGGGGATTCACCAAGGACGTCCTGGGCAATCCCCTGCTCAAGCCGGCCCACTCGGCCGAGCTGGAAGTGGGCACGAACCTGGAGTTCGGGAACGGCCGCTACACACTCGAGTACACGTACGCCGAGAAGAAAACCACGGACCAGCTCCTCCTGATCGATCTGCCCGCGGTGGTCGGCTTCAAGCGGCAGTGGCAGAACGCCGGCGCGGTCCGCGCGAGGACACACGAGTTGACCTTCGCGGCACGGTTGATCAACAGCCCCGGCACGACCATGACCCTGAACGTGGTGGGTGACCGGACACGCCAGATCATCACCGACTGGTCGACAGCGGGCAAACCCCTGCCGGAGCGGCTGTACGGCTTCCAGCAGATGCCCGCCGCGTTCTTCCTGGGCAAGGGCTCGGACCTCGGAATCATGTACGGCAACCACTGGGTTCGCGACATCAACGAGCTCTATGACGATCCAAACAAGTCCAACGCGTGCCCCGGTGCGTTCTGCGCCGATTCGTTCATGGTCAATGAGGATGGTTACGTGGTCCGCAAGAGCCAGTACGGCACGATCGATGAGCGGGCCATCAAGTACGTCTACTGCAAGACCCCAGGGCTCCTTGGGACCTGTATCACAACCGACGACAAGGTCCGGATCGGCAATGCCAACCCCAATTTCAACCTGAGCTTCAATCTTTCGTTCACGCACCGTCGCTTCACGGTGAACGCGACGATGGACGGATCGTTCGGCGGGGACCTCTACAACGGCACCAGGCAATGGCCCTTCCAGGCGAGCCGCGACCGAGCGCAAGACCAGGCCGGCAAGGACACCAACGCGACGGTGTGCACCACCGTCGGGACGTGCCCCCGGAAGGCCATCGGGTACTACGGCGTCGGCTTCTACAACGGCCTCGAGTCGAACGACTACTTCGTCGAGGACGGGACCTACATGAAGCTCAAGGAGTTGGGCCTCAGCTACACGTTTGTGGGCGAACAGCTCCGGAGCATTGGGCTGGGCGGGCTCCACGAGGTGCGGTTGGGGTTCATCGCCCGCAACCTCTTTACGATTACCAACTACACCGGACTCGATCCCGAAGTCTCGGGGCTCTTCGGCGATCCATTCCAGGTGCGAATGGATTGGTTCCAGTATCCGCAGTTCCGGTCCTTCTCGGCTGTCGTCGAGATCACATACTGAGGAGGCGACCATGAACTCACATCGCGAGGTTTCCATGCTGCGGATGTCGTCCCTCGCCGCCGCTTTGGCCGCTGTACTTGCCACGGGCGGGTGCGACTTGAACGTGGAGAACCCGAACGCTCCGGATAAGAACCGCGTCTTCAGCGACCCGGCTACGCTCCAACAGTTGTTGGGCGGCGCGTTCCGAACCTGGGTCGATGACCGCGACGGTTACTATGTCATGCCCTTAACGACGCAGGCCGACAACTACAGCGCGTCGTGGAACAACGCCGCCATCCGCCTCTATAGTTCGGTCGGCGTGGAGTGTCCGGTGCGCTGCGGTTGGACGAACAGCTCCACGGCGGGCGACGCGGGCCTCGTCGTCGAAGCGCAGTACTACGGCTACTACACCGTCCTGTCGTCCGCCAACGATGTGTTGTTCGCGGTCCAGAACGGCCTCTGTTTCGATGATGATTGCGCCGCCGACGACTCGCTGACGTCGCGCAACACGGCGATTGCCACCATGCTGCAGGGTATGGCCCTCGCCGGCATCTCCCTGATGTACGACCAGGGCTTCTTTGTCGACGAGAACACGGACCTGAGCAACCCCCTGGCCCTCCCGCTCAGTTCCCGGGCGGAGTTGCGGGACTCCGCCCTGAAGAAATTCGATGCGGCGTTCACGCAGGCCGGCCTCAAGGCCTGGACAACCGAGGGTAGCTGGATGGGGGTGAACCTCGGGACGCCGTACACCAACACGGAAATCCAAGAGCTGATCCGGACGATGCAGGCCGAGTTGGTCGCCCTGTGGCCTCGCAACGGAGTCGAGAACGCCGCCGCCAATTGGGCGCAGGTGGCGACCTACGCGTCCGGCGGGATCAGCTCCACCACGCCCTTCTCCTGGGAGTTCTACATCGATGTGAGTGCGCGGGACGCGGGAATCGAATACGTGAAGAGCTGGGGGAATTCCATCGGGACGATGCGGGTCGACACTCGTGTCGCCCATTTGCTCGATCCCCTGTCGCAAGAGGACCCGTGGCCGGACGGCCTCACGCCTGCGAAGAGTAACCCGTTGACGAGAGTGACGGCGGCGATTACGGGAAGCGCGGCGCCGCAGGTCATCACGCCCCTGTCCATGCCGGCGTCGTTGTACGCGGGCCGCCAGTTGGCCATCGAGTGCGGCCCCTTTGATGTGTCGTGCGTCGGAGACCGGTTCGTTGTGACCGGGACGACGGCGACCACGTTCACGGCTGTGGTTACCCAAAGCTACCCCGGTCCGACCACGCTCTCCGGATCGGTCACGGCGCAGGTCGACACGGCGGACAATCCGATCAGCGTGGCGGCGACGCCCGCCTCCATGACGGGTATCACGGCAGGCGCGTTCTTGTGGATCGACGACGACAGCACCGAAGCCCTCCTCGTGGACTCCGTGACCGCGACGACCTTCTTCGCGACCTTCCTCAAAGATCATCCGTCCGGTTCGGTGGTCGCGGCGGCCATCCATCGCAACGGCGGCGCGCCCGGCAACTGGTGCCCGCTGACATCGCCCGACAAACGCGTGGGGGACGGCTCGTACGGGCCGACGGACGACTTCAATGGCTACGCTACTCTAGCGGCGACGGCCAACGCCGGCACGGACTTCGCGTGCTCCGGCGTTGCGATCTTCAACCCGTCGCGTGGCCGCTACCACCAGAGCAACCTCCAGCACGTGCGCTATCAAGCGCTCGGTGGCTCGACCGAGAACCTGGGCGGTGACGGCACGGGCCAGGATCCGTTCTACACACCGCAGATGAACGACCTGCTCTGGGCCGAAGGGCTCATTCGCAGCGGCGGGAACATGGCTCAGGCGGCGGGGCTCATCAACAACAGCCGGGTGACCCGCGGCGGGTTGCCCCCGCTCACCGGCGCGGAAGGCGTGCCCGCGCTGTTGACGGCGTTGCAGTACGAGCAGGAGATCGAGTTCATGGGTCAGGGTGCCACCGCATTCTTCAACCGGCGCAGGATCGACGGCTTGCTCTCCGGCACGCCTCGCCACATGCCGATTCCTGCGAAGGAGCTGGACGTGCTCACGCGAGCCGTCTACACGTTCGGTGGGCCTAACTTGCCCGACATGGTCTCTGGCGTCGGCGGGGGCAGCCGCAGGAGCTCTCGTGAGACGGTCAGGGACAGATGGAACGCGATCCGCTCGTTGAGGTCGGGAGGGTTGTTCGACGCTCTGCGTCGGCGCTAGATATCGAGGGAAGGGGCGGGAGCGATCCCGCCCCTTCTTTTTTTTCAGGGTGTCCGCACCGTCACCTCGAGCTGCCCTGTCCTGAGCGGCACCACCTGCTCCCGCCCACCAGGCCACCGAATCCACAGCGCTGTCGGCTCCCCGGCACGACCGAGCACCTGGATGGCGCCGTTCTCGGACCAGTAGCCCGAGCCGGCCTGTACCTCACGAACGGGTCCAGCGCTGCCCGCATAACGCAGGCGCATCTGCGCGCCGATCGCGCTCGGGTTGCCCGTCGCCCCAACCAGGTGAACGCGGAGGCCGGGCCGCGCGCCCACGTTGCGGAATAGCCGGGTCGAATCGCCGTTCTGGCTGACCGCAATGTCGAGCCGCCCGTCGCGGTCGAAGTCCGCGTACGCCGCGCCGCGCTGCTCCCCGTACACCACGAGTCCAGACCGCTGGCCCGGCTCGGCCTCGAGTCCTCCGGCGCCGTCGCCGCGCAGCAGGAGGCTGCGGCCGGCATCGTAGCGCGGCGTGGCGATGTCGGTCGCGAAGAAGTTCTGGCTCAAGAACAGATCCTCGTGACCATCGCCATCGAAATCGGCGATGCCGGCGTAGAACGCGGGCGCCTGTTGGGCCTCGGAGGGGAGTGGTCGCGCTTCGAACCGATCGCCGCGATTGAGAAACACCATGTGGTCCAACGTGGTGGCTCCGAAACGGACCGCGCGTGCCGCGAGCGGGCCGAGCACCTGATCCATTTTGGCGTCGGCGTAGGCGGAGGAAGTCGGCAACCGCGACGTCATGCCCGGGAGCGCGAGGCTGAGCCGGTCGTAGCTGACGAGCGGCGCGACCCCGCCGATGCGCGGGTCCTGCTGTGCGAGCATGACGTCGGGGCGGCCGCGTTGCCCGAAGAACCCGAAGTACAGGAGCAACGGGTCGGCCTGGCGCGCGTGGTGGTCGGTGTTGCGGCCCCAACTCGTCGCGACGATGTCGAGGCGGCCGTCGCCGTCCAGGTCGCCGGTCGCGAGGCCGTTCCAGCGACTGTAGACGCCCGCCAGTCCCGGCATGACGGGGGCTGCCTGGAAGCGGCCTCCTTTGTTCAGGAAGATCTTGATGGTGCCCCACTCGATCGCGACGATCAGGTCCGGTGCGCCATCGCCGTTCACGTCGCTGAATAGTGCCGCGGACACCATGCCGACGCCGTGGAGCAGGGCATTGTTCGCGGCGTCGGGCACGAAACGCCCTTGTTCGTTGCGATAGAGACGCGACGACGGGGAGAGCGGGTAAGCGCCCGGCACGATTCTCCCGCCGACGAACAGATCGAGGTCGCCGTCGCCGTCGTAATCGGCGAGCGCGAGCGGGCCGACGCTCGCGCTGTCGCCGGGGACGAGCGGCGTAGAGGTTCCGGAGGCGAGCGAGTACGCGACGACGCTGGGCGTCGCGAGCGCCTGGTTGGTCGAGGTCATCTCGTAGCTCGAGACGCCCGCGATTACTGTGCGTCCGAAGCCAAGCAGGGTCGTCAGGTCACCGGGCACCGCCGGGACCCGCGTGGGCATCGCGCGCAGCCGCCGACCGTCGTTCCGGAACCACGCCGCCTGGCCGGTGCGGCCCGCGCCGACGATCAGATCCTCGAGGCCGTCGCCGTCCACGTCGAACCAGGAGACCCCAGGGCCCAGCTGGCTGAACGTGTTGGGAAGCAGCAGCTGGCGAGCGTAGTCGTCGAAATAGGGCTCGACGTGGGTGTGGCCGCCGAGTTGGGGGGAGATGTCTTGAAACATCGTCCCCCCACGTTCGGTCCTCACCCCCTGGCCCCCTCTCCCTTCGGGAGAGGGGGAACTCTGGGGAAGTTCATTGATCTCATACAGCCGGTTCGGCCGCGCGCCTCCGATCACCGAGCGGCGGCCGTCGCGCCAATCCACGGTGATCGTCACCGAGTCGGCTTTTCCCGTCGCGAACGTCAACAGCCCATCTGAATCCGAGAGATACAACCCACCCGCGATCACCTCGCGCTGCTGGCTTGGCACCGCGCCGCCGCTGACGGTGACTCGGCTCCCGACGCCTCCCGTATTCGGCGCAGCACCGCGCAGCCGGATCGCGACGCGCCGGGCCACGACGTCGTTCCGTAGCAGCGCCGCAGGCGCGCCTAATCGATTGATGACGACGTCGAGGTCGCCGTCGCCGTCCAGGTCCGCGAGCGCCATCCCGTGCGAGATGTCGGGTCCGAGATCGAACCGCCACGCCCGGCTCGCGTTCTCGAACGTCGAGTCGCCGCGATTCCGGAACGCGACGTTCGGCAAGGGCAGCGGCGGATACTCGAAGAGCATCTGCCGCCAGTCGATTTCCCGAAGACGGTTGCGCAGGCGGTACTGCACGTCGCCGTCCATCACGTCCCAGCGGTGTCCGGTGCCGATGAGGATGTCTTCCCACCCATCGAGGTCCACGTCGAGCAGCACCGTGGACCAGGACCACCCCGAAGCCCCGACGCCCGCCGAGCGCGCGACTTCCGCGAATGTGCCGTCGCCCCGGCCGAGCTGCAGCGTGTTGCGTTGCATCTGCGGGCGTCCCTCGCCGGCACCGGGCTGCTTGGCGAGGGACGCATGCGTGGGGATCTGCGTCTTGAGCCGGCGGGTGTCCGCGCTCAGCATGTCGACCTGAAAGAGATCGACGTGCCCATCGCGGTCGATATCTCCCACCGCCACCGCCATGCCGGAGTTACTCGTGGCGCGGAGCGTGTACCACGGCGCGAGACGGAATCGCCCGTGCCCGTCGTTCAGCCAGAACTGGTCGGGGTCCTCGAAATCGTTGGCGACGTACAGGTCGGGGGCGCCGTCGCCATTCACGTCGGCGAACGTCGCTGCGAGCCCGAAGTCTTCCGGCTCCTCGGTCAGCTGGCGGCCGGTCTCGTCCGTGAACCGGGGGTTCTTGGCAATCGGCTCGCGCACGAACCGGCCCCCGTCGTTCCGATAGAAGAAGTCGGCGTCGGCGCGCTGCACCAGACTGGTCCCGCCCAACTCCGCGCGGTCGACCAACCGGTACTCGCTGCGGTAGCGCTCCCGGACTTCGTAACGCCCTGGGCCGAGCTGCCGCACCATGTGATCGAAGGCCCGTTCTTGCGGCGAAATCCGGTCAATCATCGTGTACGCCTTGTAGTTGGCGACGTACAGGTCGAGATCGCCGTCGCCGTCCACATCGGCTGCGGCGACGGTCGTGCTGCCGGCTTTTGAGGATAAACCGGCCTCCTGCTCGGCGAAGTGCCCGCTGCCGTCATTGAGAAAGAGCGCATTCGGGCCGCCCAGCGCGATGAGGATCAAATCGAGGCGCCCGTTGCCGTTGACGTCCGCGAGCACGCACCCGGTGGAGTAACGATCCGGCGCCGCCACGCCCGCGCGCGCGGTGATGTCTTCGAAGCGCCAGCCGCCGAGGTTCTTGTAGAGCGCGTTGGCGCCTTCGGTGCGCGCCAGGAAGACGTCCGCCAATCCGTCGCCGTCGACGTCGCCAAGACAGACGCCGCCGCCCTGCGCCAGGATCCGGTTGTGAAGGAGGAGCGAATCGCTGACGGTGTTGGTGAACGTGATCCCGGTGCGCGAAGGGTCGACGGACGTGAAGCCGGGCGTGCCGCGCCGGGGGACATCGAGCGCGCGCCAGCGGTAACCACTCGCGTCGTGCGACGCGGTGTCGAGGGCGGGCTCGCCGCGACAGGCGGCGACCGAGAGCAGTAGAACGAGGGTGCTGCGGAAGAACGACGTCAGGGGCCCGACTTCGTCCAAATAGCGATCGTGCCGCAGGTATTGTTGCCGCGCAGGAAGTCGACCGGCGTTTCCGTGATGGTGCGGTAGATCTCGATACCGGTGATGCCCACGACCGGCATCTCGAGATTGGTGGAGTTATTGGCCGACAGGCCGTCGATGAAGAAGTCGGGTTGGCAGTCGTTGCGCGCCATGCGGATGCGGCACCCGTTGAACCGGCAAATGAGCCGCACGCCCGACACGTTGCGCAGGACATCCGAGAGCCGAGCGGCATTGGCCCGCTTGATGTCGTATTCGGTCACGTACACCCCGCGGCCCGCTGCCCGGCGGAGCGTGAACCCCGCCATGCCGCGCCCCGCCGCCCCGGTCTCGACCGTGATCCCGGGAAGCTCGACTGCCTTGGCGTCCATCTCGATCACGACCGAAAGGGTCTCGCGTTCGGCCAGCTCGATGACCCACCACCCGGGGGCATACCCGAGAGCCCGGACCTGCATGACGTAGGTGCCGGGGTTGAGCCCTGCATGGGTGAACTCGCCCGTGGGGCTGGAGCGCAGATTGACTGGGGTACCGAGGACGTTGATGGCGGCGCCTTCGAGGGGCTGGCGGCTGGCCCGATCCAGGAGCCGGCCGGCGATGCCGGCGGTGCCAGCGGTGGCTGGAATGCCCTGCGCACGGGTGTGGTGAGGCACCAGAATGAGGCACCCCAAGAGACCCACGCACAGCCCGAACGAACGCGGCACCGCCGCCCCGATCATGAAGTTCAAGGCAAATAAAGGGGTCTTGACGCTCCCACGCAACAACCGTATATGAACCTGTAACCCCGTCCAGAATCGGGCGCCCCCAATGGCCGTCACCCTTGGGCCGGTCTCCAAAATACGTGTCTTTTTTTGCCAGGCCTCGCGGCTCGAGGCCGAGGTGTGTCTTCTCACGGAAGGAGTGCGCGTATGCTCCACAAGTGTCTGAAGGCGTTGGCCGTCATTATACTCGCCGCCGTCGTTCCGCTCGCAGCGCAGGATGCGATTCTGCGCGGCACGGTGACGTCGGATCGTGGCGACGTCGTGCAGGTCGCGGCGGTGCAGCTCCCGGACCTCAATCTCCAGGTGCTGACGGGCGCGAACGGCCAGTACACATTCATCATTCCCGGCGCCCGCGTGCGCGGTCAGTCGATTGCGCTGCGCGTCCGGTCGATCGGCTACAAACCGGCCACCAAGGTCATCACGCTGAACGCCGGTGAGCAGACGATCGACTTCACGCTCGCGACCGACGTCAACATGCTCGAGGCGATCGTCGTCACGGGCGTGCAGGAGGCCACCGAGCGCGGCAAAGTCGGCTTCGATGTGCGCCGCGTCGACGTGGCAAATCTGCCGATGGCGGCCTCCGATCCCTTGCGCACGCTGCAGGGCAAGATCGGCGCGAACATCGTCTCGGGGTCGGGGCGGCCGGGCACGCAGCCGTCGGTGCTGCTGCGCGGTCCGACGATGCTCAACGCGGCCGGCCGCAGTCAGGATCCCCTCTACATCGTCGACGGCGTCATCATCAACGGCAACCTGCCGGAGATCAGCCCCAACGACATCGAGAGCGTCGAAGTCGTGAAGGGTGCCGCGGCCGCGTCGCTGTACGGCGCCCGCGCCGGGAATGGCGTCATCACGATTACCACCAAGACCGGGAGCCGCTCGCTCGAGGGTGTGAAGTTCACCGCCCGTACGGAAGCTGGAGTGAGCGACATTGAACGCGACTTTGGCCTCGCCCGCTTCCACGGCATGGTCACGGATGAGACCGGCACGCGCTTTTGTCAGACGGTCACGGGCCAGCCCGCCTGCGCGCGGACGTTCGACTACTTGACCGAGCAGCAGAAGCTGAACAACGACCCCGCGCTCTTCACCGGGGATCCCCCGGGCTTCCCGGTGGACCCGGGGTCGAACGCGACCGGCGCCGCTTCCGGGATCTCGGGGAACTGGCTGCGCAACCGCTTCCAGATTTCGCCGTGGCCGGGCACGGGGTACAACGCCGTGGCCCAGACGGTCGCGCCCCATCCGTACATGAGCAACAGCGTGGATGTGACCGGGCGCGTCGGCTCGGCGACGCGGTTCTACGCCAGCGCCACGAACCTGTCGGAGCAGGGCGCCATGCAGTTCCTGAAAGGGTTCGATCGCAGCTCATTCCGCGCCAACGTGGACCAGGTGATCGGGACGCAATGGACGATTGGCTTGACCGCGTCGTACGCTCGCTCCAACAACGACGGCGCGAACAACGACGGCGGCAACAACGCGTTCTTCGTGCTCACCCGCCAGCCGGCGCTCGCGAACGTGCTGGCGCGCGACACGCTGGGCCGCCTCTGGATCCGTCCCAACCTTCAGGGTGGCGGCGGGCAGAACTCGAATCCGATGTACGCCTTTGCCAACGCGCTCCGCACCGACGTCGCGAACCGCTTCATCGGCGGCGCGCGCGTGCAATACAATCCGATGGCGTGGCTGAACTTCGACGCCAACATCGGCTACGACTTGCGGCGCGCGACGGCCGCGCAGATCCAGGATAAGGGATACCGCACGACGTCGTCGACGCCTCTCACCAACAACGGGTTCATCTTCCGCAGCACCGCGGGCGACGAGGAGGTCAATGGGAGCTTTAACGCGCGCGTCCGTCGCGATCTGACGCCCGAGTTGAAGGCCACGCTCTCGGCACGATACCTGTTCGAGCAGCGCGACCAGGAGGCGAACAGCGGCCAGGGGCGCACCCTGTCGGTGAAGGGTGTCACCACACTGGACAACGCCACCGATTCCAAGATTATCGCCTCGAGCTTCTCGCGTATTCGCGAGCTGAGCCAGTTCGTCGGCTTCAATCTGGACTTCAAGGATCGCTACGTGCTCGACGCGCTGGTGCGTCGCGACGGCAGCTCGCTCTTCGGCGTGGACAACCGCTGGGCCACGTTCGGCCGCGCGTCTATCGCCTGGCGCACCAGTCAGGAGCCGTGGTGGTTCCTGCCGCAGGTGACCGATCTGAAGCTGCGCGGATCGTACGGGACCGCCGGCGGCTCGCCGCGCTTCAACGCGCAGTACGAGGCCTTCGCCATCACCGACGGCGGCATTCTGCAACTGGTGACGCTCGGCAATCGCTCGCTCAAGCCCGAGCTGCACAAGGAGCTCGAGATCGGTGCCGACATCGAGCTGTTCGGCAAGTACGGCATCACCGCGACGTACGCCCGCGCCAACATCGACCGGCAGATTCTGCTACCGCCGCTGCCGTCGTCGACCGGATACCAGAACCAGTGGCAGAACGCTGGGGCCCTGCTCAACATCACCCACGAGCTGTCCCTGAATATCCCGCTGCTGACGGGGCGGGAAACGCAGTGGTCGATGAACCTGGTGTACGACCACAACCGCAGCTGGATCGCGCGCCTCGACGTGCCGTCGTACTTCTATGGGCCCCCGCAGCAGGGCGCCGAAGCGATGTTCCAGGCCCGCCAGGGCGAGTTGGTCGGCACGTTCTACGGCCGTTACTTCCTGCGCGGCTGCCGCGATCTGCCCGCGTCGTTCCAAAGCGATTGCGGCGGTGCGACCAGCTCGTTCCAGCTGAACGACGAGGGCTGGCTGGTGTGGGTCGGGCGCAACCACAACCCCGGGGAAGGCATCACCAGCAACCTGTGGGAGACGCAGCTGCCAGGCGCGTCGGCGCCGTGGGGCGTGGCGCTCAACTGGGGCATGCCGATCATCCTGCGCGGCAATCCCGTCGATCCGACGGGTGCGCTGTCGGTACCCCTCGGCAACGCGCTCCCCGATTTCCGGTTCGCGATCACGCAGAACTTCCGGTGGCGCGCGATTTCGGTGTATGCCCTGCTCGACGCCGCCATCGGCCAGCGCGTGTGGGACGAGGGCTTCCACTGGGCACACCTCGACTTCCTGTCGCATGACGTCGATCAGGTGGGCAAGACGGTCGAGACCGCCAAGCCGATGGGGTACTACTACCGCGCGGGGAACCCCGACAACCCGACCGGTCTCGGCGGGTTCTACGATATTCTCGGACCCAACAACTTCAGCGTGGAAGACGCGAGCTACGCGAAGTTGCGCGAGCTCTCCGTGTCGTACCACTTGGGCCGGATCGGCGGCAGCGGCGACTGGGATGTCAGCGCCTCCGCGCGCAACCTGTTCACGATCACCGGGTACCGGGGCTTCGACCCGGAGACCGGGATCACGGGTGGCGACGGCGCATCACGGGCGCTCAACGCCGTCGACGCGTTCGTGTTCCCGAATCTGCGGACGTTTACGGTCCGCCTGTCCACGAGCTTCTAAACCGCAGGCCGGTCTGGATGTAGGGGCGCAGCATGCTGCGCCCCTACAGTCCGGCGGCCCAGCGGCGTCCCTATCGTTAGGAGCGATCGGTCTATGACGAAGCGCTATCTGTTCGGCGGCATCCTGGTGCTCACCCTCGCCGCGTGCGCGAATCCGCTCGACGTGTCGAATCTCAACGACCCCGACCGGACGCGGACCTTCAACAACCCCCAGGACCTGACGGTGTTCATCTCCGGCCTGTACGCCGTGGCCCACGGCGCCACCATCGGCGCCTCGAACGACGGCCTGCAGACCCAGATGATGGTCATGTCGATGGAGAACGTGTCGGGCCTCGCGAACTTCGCGATGGGGCCGCGGGGCGGGATCCCCCGCAACCCCGTCTCGAACCAGCGCGGCGCCCAGGGGAACGTCGGCAACTACAATGACTGGCTCCGTGGCCATCGCGCGGCGCGCCAAGCGGCGCTCGGCATCGGCGCGCTCGAGCGCGTGAACCTCGGTTCGGCGGCGGCCCAAGCGCGCGCCCGCCTCTTCTGCCGCTTCGTGCAGGGCGTCGCGCTCGGCAACTTGGCACTGGCATACGACTCCGCCTCGATTCTCACCGAGGCGGACAACCCGCAGGCCGACGCCGCGGTGACGGTCAAGCTGTCGGGATACCAGGCGGTCATGACGGCGGCCCTGGGCTACCTCGACTCCGCCCTCGCGATCGCCCAGGCTACGCCGGCGGCGTTGCCCTTGCCGACCAATGCGAACTTTTGGATCAACGGGCTCACCGTCGATACGACTCTGTTCCGCCGGCTCGTGCACTCGTACAAGGCTCGTTTCCGCGCCAACGTGGCGCGCACGCCGGCCGAGCGGGCAGCCGTGGATTGGGCCAAGGTGATCGCCGACGCGGACTCCGGCATCACCGTGAACAACTCCGGCATCATCGTGAACTTCGATCCCCAGGCGGACCGCCTGAACGGTTGGGACATCGCGTGGTTCGCCCAGCATCACGCGGGTGCGCAATGGCACCAGATGTCCCAGTTCTGGCTCGGCATGGCCGACACGTCGACCGGCACGCTGAGCTACGCTGCCTATCTCGCGAATACCGTACCGTCGACGCGCACCCAGATGTTGATCGTGACGCCCGATAAGCGCTTCCCGCGCGGCACGACCCGGGCAGCGCAGCAGGACACCCTGGCCAACGTCGGCACGGGGAACCGCGGTCAGGCGTTCGCCAACACCCCGTACTTCCGCAACCGGCCGACGAGCAGCGACATCGCCGGCGACCCGCTCCAGGTGGGCATGTACGACTTCTGGCGGGGACGCCAGTTCCAGCAGGCCGGCCGGGTCGGGCGCTATCCGGTCATGACCGCGGCGGAAATCCGGTTGCTCGCGGCGGAAGGGTACCTGCGGACCGGGAATTTCCCGGAAGCCATCAACCGGATCAACGTGTCGCGCCAGGCCATCGGCGGTCTCCCCGCGCTCAACCCGGTGACGGACGCGCTCGCGGTCGCGGCGCCAGGCGGCGTCGCCTGCGTGCCCAAGGTCCCCGATGCGGCGCAGAGCTACCGCGGCTTCCGGTGCGGCAACATCTGGGACGCCCTGAAGTACGAGTATCGCCTGGAAACGGCCTACACGGGGTACGGGAACTGGTTCTTCCCCGGGCGATACTCG
>Ga0193697_1000092_pt1 | contig 35175 bp, 26 predicted proteins | sample L3m2metaG_FD_145073 | JGI IMG/M metagenome (GOLD analysis project Ga0193697, IMG submission 145073) | Soil microbial communities from a riparian zone of the East river system, Colorado, United States - L3m2 | ecosystem: Environmental > Terrestrial > Soil > Riparian zone | place: USA: East River...
ACACACAAGGCGGTGCTCTGCCGGGTGTCGGCAACATCAGCAGCGACCCGCTCTTTCTCGATGCCTTCAGCGACTATCACCTCGCGTCCGGCTCTCCAGCCCGCAATTCCGGTCTCGGTGGCGTTGATATGGGAGCGGTGTTTCCGGTTGGGGGTATCCCCGCGCAACCGTACTGGCTTGCTGCGCAACCTTCATCGACAGGAACGATCCGTTTAAGTTGGTGGGAGAACTCCGATAACGAGGACGCGTTTCAGATTGAACGGTCCGCCGATGGCACTGCGTGGGCCATTATCGGCACGACACCAGCCAACACCGTTGAATTTCTCGACAGCGGTCTCTCCGCTGGCACGCAATACTTCTATCGCGTCGCCGCGACAAATTCCGTCGGCAAGTCACCGTATTCGAACATTGCTTCCGGGACCCCCACTGCGCCGGCGGTCACCGAAACTTTTGTTGGCGGTACGCTGACCAGCAACACGACCTGGTCCACGAACATGGGCGTGATCTTCGTGCGATCAAACATCATCGTTCCAACCAACATCGTGCTCACGATGACCGAGGGCACCGTTGTCATGATGACAAATGGTGTATCGATCATCGCAAACGCCGGGGGCGTCATCAATATCGTCGGCACGGAAGCGAACAAAGTCACCATTTCCCGGTGGACCAGCGGCGTCTGGCGCGAAATCTCAGCCAATGGCACCAACGCGTCTCTCTACGTGAGCCACGCAGACATCTCCGGCGGCCAGACCACGGTCTTCAATGGCGCGACTGGTTTGCTCGAAGACTCCTTCTTCCATGATTATCGCATCACGTCAACTATCCTCCTCCAGCCGATCGTGCTCAGTCACTTCGCGAAGTTCATGCACATGCGGCGATGCCACGTGAAAACCTATTACGAAACGCTGTGGCGCAACGGTATCATTCTCATCGAGGATTCTCTTTTTGAAGATATTTCCGGTGATGGTGTGGATTTTGACGCCGCGCAATCGGGCACCATTCTGCGCCGTTGCTCATTCCGCCACGGCGATCTCGGCAATGTCGACGCTGTCGACGTTGGTCCAGCCGATCTCGGCGGCTCGCAGAATGTGCTCATCACCGACTGCATCATGTACGATTTCCCGTTCGATAAAGGCGTGTCGATAGGTGATGGGGGACAAGGATCAGGCACCGTCGTAAGTAATTGCCTTATGTACGGCTGCCTCTCAGGTGTCATGGTGAAAGACAGTCTCACAGGGTTTGTCTATAACTGCACCATCGTCAACAATTCGTCGGGCTTCACCAATTACAACAAAGTTAGTCCCAATTCACCGACCGGCGGCGGCCATACCATTGCGGTCAATAATATCGTCTGGGACAACCACATTACGATCTCAATGGCCAATAGCGGTACGGTGACGGCTGCGTACTGCGATCTTCAAAACACCAATTGGCCCGGTGTCGGCAACATCGATATCAATCCGCTTTTCCTCGATCCTGCGGCGCGCGACTACCGTCTGGCCACCAATTCACCCTGTATCGGCGCCGGCTCAAACGGTGTCACCATGGGTGTGACCTTCCCCGTCGGGGGACTGCCCGCAGAACCGCGCAATCTCGCTATAATTGACCACTTTGGGTTTCAGGTGCGTCTCGCCTGGACCGACGCCAGCGATAACGAAAGCGGCTTCGTCATCGAAGCATCGACCAACAGCGTGAACTGGAGAGCGATCGCGAGTGCCGCGGCGAATGCCTCGAATGCTCTCGTCACAACCACTTCAGGCATTCACTATCGCGTTCGCGCCACGAATTTCATCGGTGCTTCGTTCGCATCCAACATTGCCTCGATTACCGGACCGCCTGGTGATCTCGATGACGACGGCATGCCTGATTCATGGGAATACGCCCATGGCCTCAACCCGGCCGATCCGGCCGACGCGTGGCAGGACCCCGATGGCGATGGCATGTCAAACCTGAACGAATATCGCGCCGGCACAGACCCAACCGATGCGAACAGCAACCTTGGATTCATTTCGGTGCGTAGCGTCGGGCCCGGTCAGGTCGAGTTGACCTTCATGGCACAGCAGGACAAGGTCTACTCCATTCAATACCGCGATTCTCTATCACCTGGGCCGTGGACCACTTCGATTGATGTGCCTGCTGAGGGGGTATCACATCAATACACATTTACCGATGCGCTGCCGCCCGGCACGCTGACGCGGTTCTATCGGTTGGTGACTCCTTAAGTCCTAATCTTTGTTTGTCCCGGAGAGTTTAATCGCAGCGATAAACTTCTCCGCCTGCGCCGAATTCAGTTTCTTGCGGCGCGCCACTCCCACAATAAATGGCGGCGGTGCAGGGGAGATGGGCCGGACTTTCAGTCGTGGCCCGGAGAGACATTCGAAAGCCTTGGGGACAAGCGCGACGCCGCGACCTGCCTCGACCGCCGCAATCAGGCTCGTCGCGCTGTCGTATTCCTCGGCAATGTGCGGCGCTCTCTTCGGCGCAAAAAGTGTTGCGAGCCAGTCGTGATATTCCGGGTAATCCTTCCGCGTGTAAACGATCAGCCGCTCGTTGACGAGATCGTCGAGCCCTGTTTTGCGCGCTCGCGCGACGCGATGGCTCGCATGCGCCGCCACACAAACGGGATAGCGCGCCAATTCCTCGAAGGCGAGACCCGCGAGAGCCTTTTCCGTTGGATAAATCAGAAGCGCCACGTGCAGGCGGTCCTCGCGCAAACCGCTCAGCATCTCTTCCGTCGAAAGATCGTGAAGCTGCACGCGCACTCCGGGATTCGCTTCCTGAAAAGATCGCAGTGCGCGCGGCAGAATCTCCACTGTCAATGATGGCGCATAGCCAACATGGATCTCGCCGCGTTGGCCATCGGCAACGGACTTCACCGTGTGGACCGCTTCCTCGGCGCGCCGCAACACAGCCTGCGCTTCGACGAGAAAAACGCGGCCCGCTTCCGAAAGGCGGACAGCTTTGGCGGTGCGCTCGAAAAGCGCGACGCCAAGTTCATCCTCCAGGTCGCGGATCTGCCGGCTCAAGGCAGGCTGCGAGACATGAACCCGGGCCGCAGCGCGCGTGACGTTCTGCTCTTCAGCGACGGCGACAAAGTATCGAAGGTGGCGCAATTCCATCCTCAACCGAGCATACCTTTCGAGCATATCGCGCCAAGTAATTTGATGTTTCCCCAGCCCTCCGGTTCGTGAGTAGTCTTCGCGCAGGTAATTATGCTCTACATTCCGATCATCGCAGGCAGCACGCGCCGCGACCGCCAGAGCATCAAGGTCGCCCGGTTCGTGTTCGCCAGATTGCAGCAGCGCAAAGGCGTCCAGACCGAACTGCTCGATTTGCTGGAATACAACTTCCCGATCATGGAAGAGCGCTTACATCATCGTGACGATCCGCCGCCGCGTTTGCAGGAATTCGGAGACAAGATTGGTCGCGCCGATTCCCTCATCATTGTCACGCCCGAATACAACAACGGCTATCCCGGCGTCCTCAAAAACGCGCTCGATTATCTGCTCCCTGAATACGAGCGAAAGCCGATTGGAATTGTCACCGTATCCGCCGGCGGCTTCGGCGGTCTGACCTGCCTCGCCCAATTGCGCCTCGTGACGCTCGGCATGGGCGCATTTCCGATACCCGAATCCTTGCCCGTATCGCGCGTGCACGACAGTTTCAAGGAAGACGGCACTCCGAATGATCCCGCTTACGAAAAACGGGCCGCGGGATTTCTGGACGAAGTTCTTTGGTTCACGGAAGCGATCGCCGACCGCAAGGCCAAAGATCAAAAGGCGTGAGTATTCCTGAACGGAAGATCTCTGTGTGAGCAAAGGACGACTGGAGGCATTCAGCGATGGCGTGCTCGCGATCATCATCACCATCATGGTGCTCGAGTTGAAGGTGCCGCACGGCACAACCCTTGCCGCCCTGCGGCCGCTCGTGCCAGTCTTCCTGACCTACGTGCTCAGTTTCGTCTATCTCGGCATCTACTGGAACAACCACCACCATCTGCTCCACGCCGCGCAGCGTGTGAACGCTTCCATCATGTGGGCCAACCTCTACCTCCTGTTCTGTTTGTCGCTGGTTCCGTTCGTCACCGGCTGGATGGGCGAGAACCATTTCGCAGCTCTCCCCACCGCGCTTTACGGTTGTGTCCTGTTCATGGCTGCGATTGCGTATCGGTTGTTGCAGGGCGCAATTATCGCCGAACACGGCCGCGACTCAGTCCTCGCGGCCGCCCTCGGCACTGACTTCAAAGGCAAACTCTCAATCGCTTTATACCTCGTTGCCATCGGCGTCTCGTTTGTGACGCCATGGCTCGCCCACGCGCTTTACGTAATCGTGGCGCTGATGTGGATCATCCCAGACCGGCGCATTGCGCGAAGACTCGGGAATAACGTCGCCGCGCCTTCGCCAAGCGATCACCCTTCGCAACGGTAGGGTCGGCGCGCCGTCGCCGACCGAATCAATCTGCAGAAGCGTTCGGCCAGCAAAATCGGGCTTGAAACCAGGAGGCAAAAGCGAACAATGGAGTTACTCTCCGGAACGAGCGTTATGAAAAGCAGGGAAATACTGCGACGAGGCCTCGCCTGCGCGTTGAGCTCTGGCTTGTTATCGGTTTCGATCATATTCGGGCAGAATCCAAATGACGGTTTCGATCCCAATGCGAACAATCGGGTCGATACCGTTGCTCTCCAACCAGACGGAAAAAGTCTCATCGCCGGAATCTTCAGTGCTGTTGGTGGGACAAATCAGACCGGCCTCGCGCGATTGAACGTCGATGGCAGTGTTGATACTTCCTTCAGACCGCCGCAGATCTTTGGTGGATTTGCACCTGTTCGTGCAATCGCCGCTCAACCCGACGGCAAAATTATCATCGCAGGCTTCTTCAAAACCCCTGGTCCGTTTACCCGGACGAATATCGCGCGGCTTTGGCCCGACGGCAGCGCGGATACCAGCTTCGTCGCCGATACGGACAACACCGTGAATAGTCTGCTGCTGTTGAGCGGAGGAAGGATTTTGGTCGGTGGTTATTTCCGCAACGTCAACGGTCAGCCGCATGGTGGCATAGTGCAATTGCAGAACGATGGTCAGGTGGACGCCGGCTTCACGATCACGGCCAACCAGGGCATTCAGGCGATGCTTCAGCAACCTGATGGAAAGATCGTATTGAGCGGGCAGTTCACCACATTTGGCGGGCAGGTTCGCAAGAATTTAGCTCGCCTCAACGCCGACGGTACCCTCGATGCCGCCTTCGACCCCGGGGTGATTCTGAACCCCAGCGCCAATGACGGTGTGCATTCGTTGGCAATGCACCCCGACGGACGGATCCTCGCCGCGGGTTATTTTGCCAACACCAATGAACTGGGCCGTCGCGACCTGCTGCGGTTCTTTCCCGACGGCACTCTGGACACTTCCTTTCCGGTGGTGACGAATACCGCGGTGCGCAGGGTAATGGTCCAGCCTGATGGGAAGTTGCTGATTGCGGGCTCCTTCCTGACTTTCCTTGGCGCGCCCCGCACGGATTTGGTCCGATTGCTTCCGAATGACACAGTCGACGGTTCGTTCGCTCCGAGCATTAGCGGGGTCGGCAGCCAACCTGGCGCAGTGGTTGATTTGGCGCTGCAGTCCGACGGGAAAATAATTGTTTGCGGCGGGTTCACCAATCTCGCCGGTCAGGCGCGTAACAACATAGGGCGCCTCTATCCGGATGGCAGTCCGGACGCAACGCTCAATGTCGCGGCCAATCCCCACGTGTATGGGTTGGCGCTGCAGCCCGACAACAAGATCATCGTCACTGGCTGGTATAATCCTGCAGGCGGACGGCTCAATACGCTCAGCAGGCTTAATCCCGAGGGAAGCCGCGATACTAACTTCAACCCAAACGTGGTTGCTGGAGGAGTGGTTGGTGGGGGAGTTTGGTCGGTTATACTACAACAGGATAGCCTTTTGATCGGAGGCGATTTTGGTGCGGTTGCAGGACAAAGCGTTCGCAGTTTGGCGCGGCTATTCAACGATGGGAGAGTCGACACTAATCTGCCGCCGGTCGCCGGAAGAGTGCATTGCATGGCTTTGCAGCAGAATGGCGGAATCGTCCTTGGAGGTGGTTTTACTTTAGCTGGAAGCAACAGCCACACGAACCTGGCGCGTCTGAACCCGGACGGCAGCGTTGACGAGAACTTTCCTAGTGTTCCATTTTTTGGATCGGGCGTGCGTGCCGTGGCGGTTCACCCGGAGGGAAAGATTCTTCTCGGTGGAGAGTTTAGGAGTGTGGGGGATCAGCCCCGAACCAATCTCGCTCGCCTGCTCGCCAACGGCACCGTTGATGAAACATTCAATATCAGTGCCAACGATTCGCCGAGGTGCTTTGCCTTCCAGACGGACGGAAGGATTCTCGTCGGCGGTGGCTTCACGGATCTTGGCGGACATGCCGTCGGCAAGATTGGACGGATCAATATCGATGGAACGCTGGACACGACATTTAGTCCCGGTCCGTCTCCTTCATTTGGAGTTGTTTATAGCATGGTATTGCAAACGGACGGAAAGATTCTGGTGGGAGGCATTTTCAATGACTTCGGAGGACAACCTCGGACAAACCTTGCGCGCCTGCACCCAGACGGGAGCCTGGATGAATCGTTCAACATTGCCGCTCCCGGCGTTGTCGACGGCCTGGCGCTACAACCGGATGGTAAACTGCTGGTGTCCGGAGATTTCAGCTCTATCGGTGGGCAACCGCGCGCCTCAATTGCGCGTCTGGCTTTGAACGAGCCGACATTCCAAAACCTTGCCCTCGGAAACAACGGAACCCTCACCTGGACGCGAACAGGAGTCGCGCCCGAAGTGGAGGACGTTACCTTTGAGCTTTCAACCGATGAAATCAACTACACTTCGCTCGGCGAAGGTCTCCGGATTCCTGATGGTTGGGAATTCACGGGTTTCACTTTGCCGGTTGGCAATTCCTGGGTGCGGGCGCGAGGACGAACACACGGCGGTTATTACACTGCCTCGAGTGGGTTGATCGAATCAGTCCGTCAATTCTATCGCATCCCGCCACCCCGCATCGCCATCACAACTGACGTCGGCGGTACGCATTCACTTACCTTCACGAATCCTGGTCACCATAATTTCACCATCCTGGCCACGACGAACCTTGTTTCGCCCGTTACCTGGGAGTCACTCGGATCGCCCGCGAACATTGGAGGTGACGTTTACGAATTTACTGACGCAGACGCACCTACCCACGCTGCTCGGTTCTACCAACTGCGCTCGCCCTGAGAGAAGGTAGGATCGGCGCGCCGTCGCCAACCGACCGCAACATGTTTGTAGTCCCGGATTTATCCGGTCAAACCTCCGCACGTCGTCCTTGGCCGCCGTTCCGTCTTTACTTTGCCGCGTTTCTTTTATATGAAATGCAATACGGTCCCACACACAAGCAACATGACGGTGAACCTCGGCGGATTCATCCCCAGCGTCACGTATCATTACCGCGCAGGCGCTTCAAACACTCTCGGCATCACTTATGGCCTTGACCTGACTTTCGCCGTGCCGCCGATCTTTCCTATTGGTGACAGCAACGGCGACGGTCTCGTCGATGATAATGAATTGAACACCGTCCTGGCGAATTACTGGCCGAACAGCCCATGGTTGAAAATGACAAACGTTGCCGGCCTTGGTGGAACAAACGTCACGTTCGCGATCACCAACTCTGTGACCGGCGCCTTTACCGTCGAATACTCCACCGACCTCTCCACCTGGCAGCCAGTCGGCCCGGCCACCCCGCGCTTCGAATTCACTGACACCAACGCGCCCGCTCTGCCCCAACGCTACTACCGCCTGCGCCTGCCTTAAAGCAGACCCCGCAACTCTATGAAAACTCGAAATACTTCTCTCGTCGCGTCGGCGATTGTGCTGCTGCTCTCATCATCCGCGACCGCACCCGTCCACGGGCAGGCGCAGAATTTCGCGCTCTCTTTTGACGGTGTGGATGGCGTTGTGACCGTGCCGCACACCGCCGCGCTCAATGCCTATCCGCTCACCATCATGTGCTGGTTCAAGACCACACAGACCAATGCGCAGGCGGCATTGGTGAACAAATATTTCTCCGGTTCCTTCAGCGGGTATCAGGTGTTTCTGAGTAATGGACGGCTCCAGGCATGGTACATCCGCAATTTCCCCAATAACGTTTACAACGGAGGGCCGCTCGATGCCGGCATCGTAAATGACGGCCTGTGGCATCATGCGGCATTCACCGTGGATGCGTCCGGTGGGCGGCTGTACTTGGACGGAATTCTGAAGGCGGCGGGTCTTTCGTCGATGATGCCTCGGGCCATGGCCACACCGGAGACGTCTTCGGTGGTGTCGCCTGGGTGCCTTCTTTCACGCCGCCGCCTGTGCTGGCGGCAACGACGTTGGCCGCCTCCGGAATCACCACCAACGGTGCTACCCTCAACGGCACGGTTGTGCCAAACGGCGTGGACGCGAGCGCTTTCTTCGAATACGGCACCACGACCAATTACGGCCAGGTTTCCGCCTCCCTCGTCGTTTCCGCCCAAAGCGCGTCTATCAGTCCACAAAGCGTCATCACCGGATTGTTGCCCGGCACGCATTATCATTACCGACTCGTCGTCACTAACCTTCTCAGCACCTTCGCGGGTGAGGACCGCACTTTCCACACTCTCCGGACTCCGGGAGGCACCGCCACTGTCACCACCTTGGCGGACAACGGACCTGGTTCGCTCCGTGAAGCGATTGAAACCGCGCCCGACGCCATCCTCTTTGAAATCACTGGCGCAATTAATCTCACCAGCGGCGGGTTGCTGGTGACCAACTCCGTTTCCATTACTGGACCGGGCGCGACGAGCCTTACCGTCAGTGGCAATGGCGCCAGCCGGGTCTTAAGCATTGCTTCCAACGCCAACGTCACCATTTCGGGCATCACCATTCGCGATGGGCGCGGGGGGGAGGGCGCGGGCATCCTCAATTTCGGCTCGGTGATCCTGGCGGACTCAATCATTACCGGCTGCATTGGCGGTACTGGGGGCACGGGAGCACAGGGAGCCGATGCAGGTGGTTGTGTCGGCTGTTTTTCTGGAGGCGCGGGGCAGGCCGGCGGCGGTGGAGGAGTGGGCGCCGGTATTCGCAATCTCGGGGTAATGACCCTCAGGAACTGCACGTTGCACGCAAACACCGGCGGTACTGGCGGCACCGGCGGCAAAGGAGGCGCCGGGCTCTTTGCGGGCGCGGGAGGTCCCGGCGGCGCAGGGGGCGATGGCGGTGCCATCTTTAACTCGGGCACCATCACTCTCGTGGCATGCACTGTTAGCGGAAACCGCAGCGGTTACGGCGGCCTAGGCGGGCTTCACGGCAGCGGTTTCTTGAGTGCGTCTTCCGGTCCGAGTGGCAGTGCCCTGGGTCTCCTCAATAATTCCGATGCAAACGCTTCGGTCCGCAGTTCCTTGATCGCGCGCAATCCCGCCGATGCGCCCGGTCCGGACATTCGTGGGACTTTCATTTCTCTTGGCCACAATGTCATCGGCAACATCGGCGATGCCGTCGGATTCACCAACCGGGCTCAACGACGATTGGGTCGGCTCGCCTCAGGCGCCGCTGGACGCCTTGATCGCACCTCTGGCCAACAACGGTGGCGCCTTGCTCACCCATGCGCTCCTGCCCGGCAGCCGCGCGCTCGAAAACGGCGACGATACGGTGCTCGACTCGCCCTTGAGCCTGTCCACCGACGCGACCGGCCGTCCGCGCAAAATCGGCGTTCACGTGGACAGCGGCGCCGTCGAACAAGACATCAGCGGTTGGCGACCCGCGACCGCAGTCACGCTCGGCGCGGAGCAAGGCCCGGTGAATCCCAGCAGCGGCCTTACACACATCACCTTCGAGGGCGCGGTCAATCCTGGCGGATTTTTCGGTGAGTCGTATTTCGAGTATGGCCTCACCGCAAGTTACGGCAGCATTGCCACCGCGACGTTGGCTGATTTCGGCACTAACGACCTGGCCTTGAACGCCCTGTCCGGCTCCGTTGCTCCTGGCCTCAACTACCATTACCGAATCGTCCTCACCAACGCCGCGGGACGGGTTTTCGGTGCCGACCGTCTCCTTCGCCTCCCGTCGCTCCATCCGCCCGGCGACACCGATGGCGACAACATTATCAGCCAGACTGAACTCGACACCGTGCTCGCCAACTACTGGCCGCACACCCCGTGGCTGCAAATGACCAACGCTGCGGGGCGCGGCAGTTCCGACGTGACCTTCGCGCTCAGCAACAACTCCACTGCCGGCGCCTTTAGCGTGGAATATACAACCGACCTTGCGAATTGGTTTCCTTTGGGCCCTGCCACACCGCGCTACCTCTTTACCGACACGAACGCCCCCGCCAGCCCGCGGCGCTACTACCGCCTCCGCTATCAGTGAGTTGTTTGTAGTCCGGGCTTTAGCCTGTCAGAGGACGGTTCGAATTAACGAATGCGTTCCGAGCGGGCTAAAGCCCGGACTACAAACCGTACAGGATTGGACCGCCTCCGCGGAATTGGAACGCTTCGCCCATGAATCATCTGGCACGCGCCAGAAAAGTTTTTGACATCGAAATCGCCGCGCTCAAGGCCGTGCGCGCGCAACTCGATACGGCGTTCGATCGCGCCGTCGATCTGGTTATGCAAACGCTTCAGGCGGCGAGTTCTTACGATCTGCTGGCACGTGATCGCAATCTGCTGACACGTGACCGCACGGCACCCTCGTCAGCCATGTGTGACTCTTCGATAGGCCATGGCCGGGATAGATATTGGCCAACCTGTTTTCAAGGACGACGAACGAAACGAACGGAACGAACGCTTCAACGCGGATGGAGGCCAGGTGTAAAACCTGCCCTGTGTTAATAACCACAAGATCAAGAAAACTGAAGGAGGCACATGCGAGATAAGCGGGGAGTTTCGAGGTGCGGCCCGCTGTGAGGGACCGTTCTGGAGAGTTAACGGAAGTCGAGTTGCTGCGCTACCAGGTCTCCTTGGAAAAGGGCAACACGCAGCAGGGGAGGATATTTCGCGCCATGCGGGCTCCGAATCGCCACAACCGAGTGCAAAAACAACACAAAACTAACACATTTCTAACACATCCCCCCGGGGGGGCCTTACTCCTACTCCTACTCTCTATCCCTCCACGGCCATGGGCTGCGTGATCGAGAACCGGCAGGAGCGAGAGAACGGCGGGAGCCCGGGGGAGGAGCGCGAGGTCCTGAGCTGGTACCGGCTGCTGAAGGAACCGCGAGACGTCGCGGAGGAGTTGTGATGTGGCGAAGCAACGACATTTCTACCAGAAGCTCTTCTGGTTCGACTTTTTCGGAGACACCAGGGATATGAACGGCTTTGAGGCAAGGCCAAACCGTTACAGGATTGAACCGAGCGTGTGGAATTGGCACGCTTCGCCCATGAATCACCTGGCGCGCGCCAGAAAAGTTTTTGACATCGAAATCGCCGCGCTTAAGGCCGTGCGCGCGCAACTCGATTCGGCGTTCGATCGCGCCGTCGATCTGGTTGTGCAAACGCTGCGCCAGCGCGGCAAGATTGTCGTCACGGGCATCGGCAAGTCCGGCAATATCGGGCGCAAAATCGCCGCCACCCTCACCAGCACGGGCGCAACCAGCGTCGTGCTCGACAGCGTCGATGCGCTTCATGGCGACCTGGGAATCGTCGCCGATGGCGATCTGGTCCTCACGCTCAGCTACTCCGGAGAATCCGAGGAGTTGCTAAATCTTCTTCCGCATCTCAAGCGCCTCTCCGTAAAAATCGTCGCGATCACCAGTGCCGCGAAATCGACGCTTGCACGGCATAGCGACGTTGTCTTGAACGTCAAAGTCCCGCGCGAAGCGTGTCCGTTCAATCTGGCTCCAACCGCGAGCACTACTGCCATGCTCGCTCTCGGCGACGCGCTCGCGATGGCCGTGCTCGAAGCGCGCGGGTTCAAACAACACGATTTCGCGAAGTATCACCCGTCAGGGGCGATTGGTCGCGCGCTTCTGCTCAAGGTTCGCGACATTATGCGCGCGGGCGAACGCAATCCGATCGCCGGCGAGGAACTGACGGTGCGCGAAGCGTTGCTGACGATGACCCGTGTGCGGTCGGGCAGTGTTACGGTCGTCAATGCGCGGGGAAAACTTGTCGGCGTGTTTACGGATGGTGATTTCCGGCGTCGCATGGCCGATGGCGATCAGCTTTTGGACCAGCGGCTGCGCGACGTGATGACGCCGAAACCGGTTTGCGTCGCCGAAGACGCGCTTGCGGCCGAAGCACTCAAAATTTTCAATGAACGTAACATCGACGATCTCATTGTGGTCAATAAGCGACGTGAGCCCGTGGGTGTGGTCGACCTACAGGACCTGCCGAAACTCAAACTGATGTGAAACGACTCCGATTATATGCGCCCACTCCTCATTTTCATCGCCATTCTGTTGACCGGATGCCTTACCACTGACTCCACCATGCCCCGCCAGACCCAAACCGCTCAACAGTTCAAGAAGCGCGTCACGCGTGAGATGGCGGCAAATTACTTGTTGTTTCTCCCTGCCGATTACAAAGCCAATTCAAAAGATCGCTGGCCGCTGATGCTCTTTCTCCACGGGGCAGGGGAACGCGGCACGAATCTAACGGCAGTCACTCGCCACGGTCCGCCCAAAGTCGTCAAGACCAATGCGAACTTTCCCTTCATCCTCGTTTCACCGCAATGCCCGACCGGCGAACGCTGGTCGAACGAGACGCTGCTTGCACTTCTGGATGACATCATCCGGAAACATCGCGTTGACACCAATCGTATTTACCTCACCGGCTTGAGCATGGGCGGTTACGGCACGTGGAGCCTTTCCACCGCGCACCCTGAAAAGTTTGCGGCAATTGCTCCCATCTGCGGCGGTGGCGACACAATTTCCATCCTTCTCGCCGACGGCAAACGCAAGGACCAGCTCAAGCGCCTTCCGATCTGGGCGTTCCATGGCGGGAAAGATCCTGTCGTCAATGTCGAAGAGTCCGAAAAAATGGTCGCGGCCTACAAACGCATCGGCAACAGAAACGTCGAACTCACCATCTACCCCGAAGCCGGCCACGATTCCTGGACCGAAACCTACAACAACCCAAAACTCTACGAATGGTTTCTTTCCCATCGGCTCCGGTGAGGTGCTCGCATGAGTGAAGCATCCGACCACACGGAACTTTATGAAGCGGCGGTGGAAGCTGACAATCGGGACTACTGCGCTGCAGCCGTCGCTTTGTTCGAGCAGTTTTTGTCAACTCATCCTGATCACGCTTTCGCGAGATTTCGTTATGCCCAGAATTTGCTGGCCATCGGCAGAATTTCCGACGCAGAGCGTCATCTTTTATTGGCACAACAACAAGGGACGCCTCCGGAAAAGAGGTGGCTTCTTGATCTCATGTACGGCGAGATCAAAAAGAATCGAGGAGATTTCGCCGCTGCGGAAGCTGACTTTCGCCTCGCGGCGGACAAAAGGCCTGACTCGACGGTGCCATGGATCTATTTGGCGGGAGCTCTTGCCAAACAAGAGCGATTTGCAGAGGCATGTGACATCCTTCGGCGCGCTCTCAGTGCCGACGGCGACATTGATGAGGTCTATCTTAATTTGGGCAATAACCTTCGAGCGTTGGGCGATTATGCCGCGGCTCGTCAGTGCTATGTGCGAGCATTTGAGTTTACGGCAGAGCATTATAAGGAGGCGGAACAGGCTCTAAAGGATTTGGACTTTCTCAACGCCCCAGACAAAAAGGGGTAATTACGAGCCGCCAAAAGCACTTACAACGGCGCCCTTAAGACATTGTGCAATTTTCACCTTGGGATTCCTTTCGGCGTCTCGGCCTTCCTTCGGGTCTTCGCGTCTTTGTTGTTGGTCAGAAACGGTCCGATTTGGCCCAAAAAATGGTGCGAATACACCCGTATGTGCCACCGTCTAAAAGGGTTGTGACGCGAAAGGCGGCTTTTGCCCGCGCTTGACAGCGTGTGGGCATCGCCGGAGACTGGCGAAAGGATCGAAAGAGCCCCGTGGCTGGCTGGTAAACGTTCGGGATTCGGGACAATTATGCTGACGATCTACGATAGCAACCGATCACGGTTTTGTGACGGTGTTTCGCGCCGTAATTTCCTCAAGATCGGCGCTTTAGGGCTGGGCGGGCTGGCTCTGCCGCAACTGCTTCAGGCCGAATCCCAAATGGGCATCCGCCGCTCGCACAAGGCGGTGATCATGATTTTCCTCCCGGGCGGGCCGTCCCATCAGGACATTTTCGACCTGAAAATGGACGCGCCGAAGGAAATCCGCGGCGAGTTCAAACCCATTTCCACGAAAGTCCCGGGCATCCAGATTTGCGAGCATCTCCCGAAACTCGCCGCGCTCACGGACAAATTGACGATCATCCGTTCGATGGTCGGTGCGATTGACGATCACAATGCCTTTCAGTGTTTGACTGGCCGCATTTCCCGCAACCAGCCGCCCGGCGGCTGGCCCTGCCTCGGATCAGTGGTTTCGAAAATCCAGGGACCGGCAAACAAGTACGTTCCGCCCTTCGTGGGACTCTCTCCGAAGATGGGCCACGTGCCGTGGTCAGATGCTGGCATGCCCGGTTTTCTCGGAGTCGCGCACGCGCCTTTCAAACCGGACGGCGCCGGCAAAGCCGACATGGTGTTGAACGGCGTAACCCTCGACCGACTCGCTGACCGCAAGAATCTGCTCGTCAGCTTCGACAAATTCCGTCGCGACGTCGATGCGAGCGGGATGATGGAAGGCCTCGACTCATTTAACGAGCAGGCGTTCGGGTTGCTGACCTCGAGCAAGCTTCTCGAAGCGCTCGATATCGAAAAAGAGGATCCGAAAGTCCGCGCGATGTACGGCAAGGGCGACCCGAAGAACCGCGATGACGGCGGTCCGAAATTGATGGAGCACATGCTCATCGCACGTCGGCTCGTCGAGGCCGGTTCGCGCTGCGTGACATTGGCTTTCAGTCGCTGGGACCATCACGGAGACAACTTCGGCGCATTGCGTCAGGATTTGCCACTGCTCGACCAGGGCGTCAGCGCGCTCGTCAAAGACATTTACGCGCGCGGCCTGGACAAGGACGTTTCAGTCGTTGTGTGGGGCGAATTTGGCCGCACACCGACGATCAATAAAGATGGCGGACGCGATCACTGGCCGCGTGTGTCATGCGCGGCGCTTTTCGGTGGTGGAATGAAATGCGGTCAGGTCATCGGCGCCACCGATCGCCTCGGCGGCGAAGCCGTGGAACGCCCGGTCTATTTTGGCGAGGTCTTCGCGACACTCTACCAGAACCTCGGAATCGATGTAAGCAAAGTCACCGTTCGCGATCTTACCGGCCGGCCGCAATACCTTGTCGATGGCTACCAGCCGATGCGCGAATTAGTCGGATAAACACCCATGCTGACCATTTACGGAAGGAAATCTCGCTTCTGTGATGGTGTCTCGCGGCGCAACTTCATCAGGATCGGCGCGCTGGGACTCGGCGGCCTTGCTTTGCCACAAATTCTACAAGCCGAATCGAGTTCGGGAATTCGCAAATCGCACAAAGCCATCATCATGATCTATCTGCCTGGTGGCCCGCCGCATCAGGACATGTTCGACATCAAAACGGATGCGCCGCCGGAAATTCGCGGCGAATTCAAGCCGATCAAGACCAACGTTCCCGGAATTCACATTTGCGAACACCTTCCGAAGCTTGCGCGAATGATGGACAAGCTGGTTCCGATTCGTTCGGTCATCGGCGCTGAGGACAATCATTACGATTACCAGTGCATGACCGGGCGGCTGAAGCGTGGTGAACCGCCGGGCGGCTGGCCCTCGATTGGGTCGGTGATTTCGAGATTGCAGGGGGCGACCGAGCCCAGTGTTCCGCCGTTCGTCGGACTGGAGCCCGTGATGCAGCACAAGCCCTACAACGCTTCGGGGCCGGGGTTTCTCGGCATCGGCTATCGCTCCTTTCGACCTGCGGGGGAAGGAAAGTCAGATTTGACGTTGAACGGCGTCACCATGGATCGGCTTGCCGACCGCAAGGCGCTGCTGGCGAGTTTTGACCAATTCCGCCGCGATGTGGATGCGAGCGGACTGATGAGTGGCCTCGATGCGTTCAACGCCCAGGCTTTCGGAATGCTGACTTCGAGCAAGCTGCTCGAAGCACTCGACTACCAGCGCGAAGACAAGCGGCTCATCGAACGATACGGCAAGGGCGATTCCAAAGTGCGCGGCGACGCCGCTCCGCGATTGCTCGAGCAATTCCTGGTTGCGCGGCGTTTGGTTGAAGCGGGCGCTCGCGTCGTCACGGTGGCGTTCGGTTTTTGGGACTATCATTCCAATAATTTCAAAATTGCGCGTGAAGACATGCCGATGCTCGACCAGGGAGTCAGCGCGTTGGTGCAGGACCTCCATGACCGCGGTCTCGACAAAGATGTTTCGGTGATTGTCTGGGGCGAATTTGGCCGCACGCCGACCATTAACAAAGACGGCGGGCGCGATCATTGGCCACGCGTCTCCTGCGCGCTGATGGCTGGTGGTGGAATCAAGACCGGCCAGGTGATTGGCTCGACCGACCGCCTCGGCGGCGAACCCGCGGCTCGGCCGGTTCATTTCCAGGAGATTTTCGCGACGCTTTACCACAATATGGGCATCGACGTGAACAAAGCGACCGTGACCGATCTGTCCGGCCGGCCGCATTTCCTTGTCGATGGTTACCAGCCCATGCGAGAATTGGTGAGTTGATGACCCGTCTCCTGCTAAACATCGCGCTGCTGTTTTGCGCATGGAATGCTCGCGGCATTCCGACAGCCCTCGTGTTGCACACGGATGCCAATGGGGAGCCTAAAACCAATTCCGTGGTGCGACTCCGCGGTGCCGACGCCCGACAACAGTTGCTCGCAACGGCAAAGTCCGACTCAGGGATGCTCCTCGATCTCACGCGGCAGGTCACTTACGAGACGGTTCCCACAGGGATCGTCAAGGTGACGCCCGGCGGAATCGTGATTCCGCTCAAGGATGGAACGGCAACCGTCTCCGCCCGCACGACCAACGGCCTCGGTTCGACCATTCAGGTCGCGGTGGAGAAATATTCCGATGTCCCGCTGATCAATTTCCCGAACCAGATTGTGCCGATCTTCACAAAGAACGGCTGCAACGGCGGCGGTTGTCACGGAAAGTCGAGCGGCCAAAACGGGTTCAGACTTTCGCTGCTGGGTTTTGAGCCGCAGGAGGATTTCGAGCATCTCGTGAAGGAAGCTCGCGGCCGTCGGCTATTTCCCGCTTCGCCCCAACATAGCTTGTTGCTCCTCAAAGGCGCCGCCACACTGCCACATGGCGGCGGCAAACGTCTCGATACGGATTCGGACGATTACAAATTGCTCGTCCGGTGGATTTCGCAGGGGATGCCTTACGGCAAGACAAACGATCCAGTCGTCGCCCGCATCGAAGTGCATCCCAAACAGCGCACCATGCCCCTCGGCGGCGAGCAGCAGTTGATCGTCTACGCCCATTACACTGACGGTTCGGTGCAGGACGTGACGCGCGGCGCGCTTTACGAACCGAACGATAAAGACCTGGCGGCAGTGGATGAAAGCGGACACGTCAAGTTCTTCGAACAACCGGGAGACGTCGCCGTCATGGTCCGGTATCAGGCCAAGGTCGGCGTGTTCAATGCGACCATTCCGCTCGGCGCGCCGGTTGAGACGTTGCCTCCGGCCAAAAATTTCGTTGACGATATCGTCTTCAAGAAACTCAAGACCGTGGGCATGCCGCCTTCCGCGGTTGCTGACGATTCGACTTTTATCCGTCGCGTTACTGTTGATATTGCCGGACGTTTAGCCACCCCCGAGGAAGCGAAAGCGTTTCTCGCCGATCAGAGTCCGCACAAACGCGATCACCTCATTGACCGATTACTCGCGAGCGCCGATTACGCGGAGTATTTCGCGAATAAGTGGACCGCGCTGTTGCGCAACAAGCGCACGGAAGCGACCCACAAGCGCGGCACCTACGCGTTCCACACGTGGATCCGCGACAGCCTGATGGACAACAAACCGTTCGACCAGTTTGTGCGCGAGATTCTCGCCGCCTCGGGCGAGATGGGACTGAATCCGCCAGTCGCGTGGTATCGCCAGGTGAAGGACACCACCGCACAACTCGAAGACACGGCGCAGCTTTTCCTCGGCCAGCGATTGCAATGCGCGCAGTGTCATCACCATCCCTTCGAAAAGTGGAGCCAGCAGGATTATTACAGCTTCTCGGCGTTCTTTACGCAGGTTGGCCGCAAACCCGGCATGCAGCCCGGCGAGGACGTCATTATCAACAAGCGCGGTCTCGCGAAAGCAACCAACAAGAAAACCAAAGAAGCTGTTTCGCCGGCTGGCCTTGGCGCGATCCCTGTGAGCTTGACCGCGGATGACGACCCGCGACTTGCGCTTGTGGAATGGATGACTTCGAAGGAAAACAAGTTTTTCGCTCGCTCGCTCGCGAACCGCTATTGGAAACATTTTTTCAGCCGCGGTCTCGTCGATCCCGAAGACGACATGCGCGAGACCAATCCCCCGACAAATCCAGAGTTGCTCGACGCTTTGGCCGCGCATTTTGTGAAGAGCGGATATGACCTGAAGGCTTTGGTGCGGACGATTTGCGGCTCGCAGGTCTATCAACTCAGTGCGCTTCCGAACGAATACAACAAAGTCGATCGCCACAATTTCTCGCGTTATTTTCCAAAACGCCTCACCGCCGAAGTGCTCTTCGATTCGGTCAACTACGTGACAAAATCTGAAGGCAAGTTCGATGGATTGCCATCGGGCACCCGCGCAATTCAGTTGCCCGACAACAGCTTCAATAATAGCTCCTATTTCCTGCAGGTGTTCGGACGCCCTGATTCTTCAACTTCGTGCGAATGTGAGCGTTCGCAGGACGCCAGTCTCGCGCAGAGCCTCCACCTGTTGAACGCAAAGGAAATTCAGGACAAGCTTGCGAACGACAAAGGCCGCGCCGCGGAATTGGCCGCCTCGACGAAACCGGATGACGAAAATATTCGCGAGGTTTATTATCTGGCGTACGCGCGCGAACCTGACGCAAAGGAGCTCGGCATCGCGAAGGGCCATCTCGACAAATTAACAAAAGATAAAAAGGACAAGGAACTGCTCGCCTCCAAACGGCAGGCTTACGAAGACATCATTTGGGCGCTGATCAACACCAAGGAGTTTTTGTTCAATCACTAGCGTGTGCTGATCAATGTCATGGGCCTTGCCCCCTTACGAACAACAATAATTGCATTGGCGCTGACCGTTGCCGTCGCATCAGCCCAGCTTCCGGTCGCGCGCCTGCTGACCGTCTCTCCACCCGGCGGACAAATCGGGACGACCTTTGAGATCTCGTTTTCCGGAAGCGATCTCGACGAGACGACCGCGTTGCGCTTCTCAGACACAAACATCCTGGCCAAACCAAAGATCGTTTCAGATACGGGCCTGCCGGAAGCCAACAAATTCATTGTTACACTTTCCTCGAACGCACTTCCGGGTGTGACCGAAGTCCGAACCGTCGGCCAATTTGGTATGTCAAGTCCGCGGTTCTTTTCCATCGGTCGATGGCCGGAGGCCGCGGAAAAGTCGGACAATCACGCAGAGAGTAGCGCAATGGACGTGGCAATTGGTTCTACTGTCAACGCGCAGGCGGACGCGAGCGCGATCGATTATTTCCGGTTCGCTGCAAAAAAAGGCCAGCGGGTTCTTATCGAATGCCACAGCAAAACAATCGATTCGCGCCTGGAGCCTTCGATGATTCTCTACGACTCCGCCGGTCGCGAAGTCGAGCGGGCGCGCAATCAGGAGATGCTCGATTTCATCGCCGCAGCCGATGGCACGAATCTTTTGCAGGTCAGCGACACTCTTTATCGCGGCGGTTCGGAATTCTTTTACCGTCTCACCATTCACACCGGGCCGCACATCGATTTCGTGTTGCCCCCCTCGGCGTTGCCCGGAACAACGAACAAGCATCTCCTTTATGGCCGCAATCTGCCCGACGGAACACCGGCTTCGGACATGACCATTGGGGGCAAGTCGCTGCAGCAGCTCCAGGTTGAAATCACCTCACCTGCGGCTTCCGATTCTCACTTTCCCGGTGAACCCGCTGCGCTTCCAGTCCGCGGATTTAACTATTGGTTCAGGAACGAAGCAGGGGTGTCCGACCCGGCCTTCATCAGCTTTGCGAGCGGAACGGTAGTCGCAGAAGAAAAGAACAATGATCGGCCCGAGGCCGCACAGAAAGTCACACCACCATGTGAATATGCCGGCCAGCTTTATCCCGCTGGCGATCGTGACTGGATCACGTTCGATGCAAAGAAGGGCGATGTTTACTGGGTCGAAATCTTTTCGCATCGGCTCGGTGTTTCCAGCGATCCGTTTTTTCTGGTGCAACGCGTTACCAAAAACGACAAGGGCGAGGTCGCGACGACTGACGTGCAGGAAGCCTATGACTCGGATGCAAACATTGGCGGACAGGAATTCAAGACCTCCTCCTTTGACCCGGCCTATCGATTCGAGGCGAAGGAGGACGGTACATACCGGATTCAAGTGCGCGATCTTTTCAATCGCGCGATCAGTGATCCGCGGCACATCTATCGTTTAGCCATCCGCAAGGAACAGCCGGCCTTTGAGCTGGCGGTGCTTCCGCAGTTGCCCGCAAGCAAAGGCGAGCGCGCCGTTATGCCCTGGGCTTCACTGCTGCGTCGCGGCGAAACAGTGCCCCTGCGTGTTCTGGCGTTGCGCCGCGACGGATTCGCGGGCGAAATCAATTTATCAGTTGAGGGATTGCCTTCCGAAATTTCATCTGCACCGGCAAAAATCGAAAACGGCAAGAACTCCGGCCTGCTCCTCCTGAGCACGTCCGAGACGGCCTCGAACTGGAGCGGAACCATTAAAGTGGTGGGAAAGGCAAAGGTCGGAGACACGGAAATTAAGCGGGAAGCGGTCGGTGGGTTCGTCGTGTGGCCTGTGGCCGATTACAACAACGAATCGATCGATTCGCGAACGACCCCTGAGGTCGCACTAAGTACTGTTGCAGACCCTGCGCCGGTTTGTATCAAAATCGCCGCCACGAATAGCCTTGAGGCGACGGCGGGCACTAAGTTGAAAATCCTGCTCACGATTGCGCGCAACGGCGAGTTTGCAGAAAAATTGAAATTGAAAATCGCGGGAGCACAACCGATCGAATCGGCCAAAGAGATCGAAGTCGAAGCGAAGAGCACCAACGCGACGTTCGAAATCGACCTCGAAAAGACGAAGTTGCCGCCCGGAAACCACTCCCTTTACTTCACAACGCAAACCAAGGGCAAATACAGCAACAACGTCCCGGGGGCCAAACAGGCCGAAGCGGCTGCAAAAGAAGCCGAGACTGCCGCCGCGACCGCCGCAAGCGAAGCAAAGAAAGTTGCCGATGCCGCGATGGCCGCCACCAAAGTGGCAACAGAAGCGGAAGCAGCCGCTAAAGCGGCAAGTGAGAAATTCACAACCGCGAAGACCGCGGCTGAACAAAACGGCGCGGACGAGAAAATTGTCGCCGCAAAGGCTGAAGCGGAGAAAATCGCGACCGAAGCCACAGTGAAAGCCAAGGCCGCGGTTGAGGCGAAGACCGCTGCTGAAAAGGCTTCTGCCGAACTGGCTGCCAAAGCCAAAACGGCTGAGGCACGCAAGGCCGCTCTTGCCGCGCGTGCGAAGGAACTCACGGAGAAATCGAAACCCAAAGAGGTCACTATCGCTGTCTATTCGAAGCCTTTCGAAATCAAAGTGAACCCGGCTCCCGTTGCCGCCGCCAAAAAGTGAGAGCACTCGCGTTAACAGCCATTTGTCTGAGCGCTTTAACGGTGCGAGTTTTCGCTGCCGAGGCCGAAACTCCCAAAAAGGACCAACCGATTGCAATCGCTGAGATCAAGCGCACGGATACAGTCGATTTCGAGCGCGAGATTCTGCCGGTCTTGAAAGACAATTGCCTCGCCTGTCACAATCAGACCAAAGCGAAGGCCGACCTGATCCTTGAAACACCGCAGACGATTCTCAAGGGCGGGGAATCCGGGCCCGCGGTGGTTCCCGGCAAAAGCGTCGACAGCCTGATCCTGAAAGTCGCCTCACATCGCGAAAAGCCATCGATGCCGCCGCGCGAAAACAAAGTCGCCGCTTCGAATCTCACGCCGGAACAGCTCGGCCTGGTGAAACTCTGGATCGATCAGGGCGCAAAAGGCGAAGTGCGCGCCACGGCCCCGCTGGCCTGGCAACCGTTGCCTGATGCTCTCAATCCAATTTACGCCGTCGCGCTCTCGCAGGATGGGCAATTGGCGGCGTGCGGCCGAGCAAATCACATTTTTGTTTATCATGTGCCTTCCCGCCAATTATTGACGCGACTCGTTGACACCACAGTCACGAATGATCTCGCCGCCGCACATCGCGATCTCGTCCAGTCGCTGGCTTTCAATCCCGAGGGCACGCTCCTCGCCTCTGGAAGTTATCGGGAAGTGAAGCTATGGCGGCGCCCCAAAAATGTTCACGCACTGCAGGTTTCCAATGCCGACACAAATGGGATCACCGCCATGGCGGTCAACTCCGAGGGAAAAATGCTGGCGACAGCGGGAACAGAGAACATCATCAAGCTTTGGGAACTGCCATCCGGGAAACAGATCAAGACCTTTGCAGGGCACGAGAAGACGGTCACTGCGTTAAGATTTTCCACCAATGGCGCGCGGCTCTTTTCCGGTTCGCTCGACAAGACGCTGCGCATTTGGAATGTGGGAGATGGCTCGGTTGTCAGTTTGACCAACACGCCCGCCGAATTGAACGCCATCGCGTTGCTCGCTGGAGACACTCAAATCGCGTCCGCACACGCTGACAACACGATCCGAATTTGGGCGTGGGCCAATCCTTCTAACACAATCACGTTGATGAAGGAACTGAAAGGCCACGAAGCCGCAGTCACGGCGCTTGAGCCAATTCCGCAAAAGCCCAACCAGTTTGTTTCCGGCAGTACCGACGGAACAGTGCGACAATGGGACCTGGACAAGAGCGAAGCAATTCGCGTTATGAAGCACGAGGGAGCCGTAACGGCAGTCGCAGTTCGCCCCGACGGCAAGCGGTTCGCGTCGGCAGGAGCAAACAATATCGCGAAATTGTGGAACGCGGAAGACGGCAAGCTGATTACGGATTTGAAAGGCGACCGTTATGCGCAGGAAGCGGTCGCCGAAGCGGAGCGCGATCTCGCCGTTGCGGTGGCAGATGTGACCTACCGTAAATCGGGTGTCGAATCCGCCGAAAAGCAGGACAAAACCCAGACCGAGCGTCTGAAGAAGGCGGAAGACGCTTTCACCACGGCAGACAAAACGTTCAACGAAAAGAAGCAAGCCTTGACTGCGGCAACCGACACGAAGAACACCACCGAAAAGTCTCTGGCTGACCTGAATGCAGAGATCAAGAAAGTGACTGACGCCTTTGCCGAAGCCGACAAAGCCGCGAAACAGGCGGCGGCTGAAGCGAAAGCCGCCGCAGAAAAGGCTACGCAAACTAAACTGGCAGCCGACCACTCGACACAAACGAAACTTCAAACCGACAAAGTCGCCGCGGACGCGACGCTCATTGCCTCTCGCACCAAGGCTGCGGCAGGAACGAATGCGGCTCCCGCGATGGCGGTCGAAGCCGAAGCCGTTGCCGCCAAAGCGCGCGCGTTTGCCGACAGCGTCGCCACTGATGCCGCGGCAAAATTGAAATTGGCCGAGGAAGCCAAACTCGGTGCCGATAAGGCCATTGACGCCGTCGCTTCGCGCTCGTTTGCGGCCGGAGAACTTCGCGTCGCTTACGAGCGTACGACTAATTCCGCCCCGCAGCGACTTAAGGAAGCAACCGACAAACTGACTTCGGCCACCAATGCCGTTGTTGCCGCTGAGAAAGAATTCAAAAGAGCAGAACTGACGCGCTCCACGACGGAAAACGAACTGCAATTGTCGAAAGGCGCGGCGAAACAAGCCTCTGAGGCTTTGGCCGTCGCCAAAACCGCGTTGGAAAACGCAGAGAAGGACCAAAAAGCAAAGGACGGCACGGTGCAATTGGCGAAGAAAAGCGCGACCGACTCTGAAAAACCAATTCGCACCCTGGCATTCTCACCGGATAACCTTGCTGTCGCCACCGCGGGCGACGACCAACTCATTCATACGTGGAGCGCCGACATCGGAGTTCCTTTCGAAACTTACAAAGGCCATACTGGCGCCCTTGCTTCCGTCACGTTCATCTCTCCGAATCAAATCGCTTCGGGTGGTGCAGACCGAAATATCATTTTGTGGAACCTTGCTCCCGCATGGAGCCTCGAACGCACTCTCGGCACGGGCGACAGCGCTTCTCCAATCGTCGACCGTGTCATGGCCGTGCGCTTCGCTCACGATGGCCAGCGACTCGCGACTGGCAGTGGCGAACCCAGTCGCAGCGGGGAAATCAAGATCTGGCAGGTCCCTGACGGGAAGCTGTTGAGCGATCTCAAGAATGTCCACAGCGACTCGGTCTTGTCGCTCGATTTTTCACCGGATGACAAATACCTGGCCTCCGGCGCCGCCGACAAGTTTGCGCGCGTGCTCGAACTCGCCACTGGAAAGGTGGTCAAGGCCTTTGAAGGCCACACGCATCACGTCCTTGGCGTGAGTTGGAAACGCGACGGCCGTTCCCTGGCCACCGCGGGCGCTGACAACGTCGTGAAAGTTTGGGATTTCACGACTGGCGAAAGAAAAAAGAATATCGACGGCTTCAGCAAAGAGGTCGCCTCCGTAAGTTTCATTGGCGTGACCGACCAGGCGCTGACCACCTCTGGCGACAGCCAGGTGCGTATCGTGCGCGAAAACGGCGAGAGCGTGCGCACGTTTGCCGGCACGTCGGATTATATGTACTCCGCTTCAGCGACCCCTGACGGGAAAATCGTGGTGGCCGGCGGTCAGGATAGTGTGCTGCGAGTCTGGAATGGCACGGACGGGAATTTGGTCGTCACGTTCCCAGCGACATCGAAATAATTACTTTGCCCCCGTGCCCACAAGCACGACCGGCACTGTGCGCCAAAGAATTTTCAGGTCGAGCCAGAGCGACCAATTGTCAATGTATTCCAGGTCGAGCCGGACCCACTCCCTGAAATCACATATTTTATTTCGCCCACTGACTTGCCACAAACAGGTCAAACCAGGTTTGACGCTTAAACGGCGGCGGTGCGCCGGATCGTCGAAGCGCTCGACCTCATCAACCGGCAATGGCCGCGGTCCGACGAGGCTCATTTCGCCACGGAGCACGTTAAAAAGCTGCGGAAACTCGTCGATGCTCCACTTTCGTAACCTTCGCCCAACTGCTGTAATTCGTGGATCATTAGTCACCTTAAACACCGGTCCAGTCATCTCATTGAGCACCGCTAACTCCATTTTGCGCTGCTCGGCATCGGTGACCATGGAGCGGAATTTCAACATCGTGAAAGGCCGTCCGTTCAACCCACAACGGCGCTGCCGGAACAGGATTGGGCCGGGCGATGTAAAATGAATAGCCAGCGCCGCGCCGATGAGGAAGGGCGAGAGAAAAAGAATTAGAAACATGGCGCCGCAAACGTCGATCAATTGCTTTACGATTCCCTGCCAGGAATATTCCGGGATCGAGCGGAAGACGATCACCGGACGCCCGTAAAAATCGTCGAAACTGGTGCGTGAGATTTGCGTGCGGAAAAAATCAGCCACCAGCCAAACGTCGACACCCTCGAGTTCACAGGCCTGGATTGCTTTTTCGATTTGTCCGAAATAGGTGTGCTTGGCATTGAGGATCACCCCGTTCGGGGAGCGCTCGTGCAACAATTTTACAATCTGGTCGATGGTGCATTCGTTGATGTCCGCTTCCGCGACCACTTCCAGGCTTTCGTCGTTCTTGGACGAGAGCTCGCGTTTCAAGCGGGCCGTATCCTCCGCAGCTCCCACGAGCATGACGCGCTTCCTCAATTGTGACTGCCCGTAAGTGCTTTTATAGCCCCAATGCAGAAGCTCTTCGGACAGGAACACCAGCACATAGCTCACAATGCCGAAGCAAATGATAACGGAGCGATTCAGGTCCTTCATGTTGAGAAGGAACAACACGACGATAATACCCAGCGTCACGAAGACACACCCTTTGAATAACAACCATCCAGTGACCATTCGCGAAGAAAGCAGTGGCCTTTGGTAGAATCCCTGGAGTTCCAGGATCAAGGGCACGCCTGGAATGATAATAATGTAGAGCCACGCAAAGTTTCCAAATGGCTGAAGACCGCGACTCTCGAGGACACTGAGTTCCAGGCTCGCTCGAATGAGGTACGCAATCCATAACCCCAGCGCGAACAAAGCTGCATCTTTGATCTGATACAACTGCGTGCGAAGCAGGCGGTCCCGGCGCAACATATTATTTGATCCTCGCCAATTTCGGAGGTGTGGCCGGCGTCAATTGGAACTCCGGCACCGCTGCTGCGATGAAGTAACACATTCGCGTGTAGGCTGCCTCTTCCTGCCCGGGCGCACATTCGCTGAAACATGATATATAAGCCCACCGTTGCAGCACTCCCTTGCGGAGTAAATCACGTGCCATCCACCACATTCGTTGCCCGTGCCGTGCCGTCAGTTGCTTGTCTGCAACAAACCAATAAACAAACACCCCTGACCGCACGTGGTTCTTCCCGTCCTTGTCCTTGAGGCTCCGCCGCACCCTCAATCGCATGACGGACAGGTCGTAGGAAGTCGGTTTTTCCATCTGAACTTCCATCAGTTCCTCGGCAACCCTCTCCCAACCCTGGCTCCCGAGACAGTACTGCGGCTGGTGAATGCTCGTACGGTCTTTGCCCATCAGCACAGCCATCGCCTGGATGCCGAAGCCATCTTCGGCTCGATACATCCGCTGCCCGTACGTCGTGTCTTTGGGCAGCCAATTGAATACCGTTCTGGTGACCGGGATCGGCTCGGATTTAAAATCCAACACCTGTTCCGGAAGGTAAATTGCGTTGCTGCTCACCAGGAAACCGTTCGTCTCGCCAGCGCCATCCTCGACCCCGTAAACCGGCGCGTTGACCACGCGGATGCCCGGTGCTCCCAACCTCAGCCGCTGCTGCCACGTTCCTAGAAATGCCGCTCCGGCCAGCATCACCAGCATGGTGGCCAAACAAATCTTCAGCACTTTGCGGTTCATGCCGTCACCTCCGGCCGAAGCGCTTCAGAAGGGGATTGGCTTTCCGAGTGCCTGGCCTTGCGCTTCTCTTCCCGCAGCCAGTAACCAATTAAGAACAAGCCCAGAAGCCCGAATGCAAACGTAACAAATCCAAGATTCTGCTCGATGCGCGCGCCGGCGTCCTGCCCCCACGTTTTGCCCACAACAATCGTTGTGGTAATCCGCGCGGTGTTTCCAGCGACGGCTAACGGGATAGCCGCCAGCATAATAAGCCAGCGTTTCCATGGTTTGGTAAAGCCCAGGAAGCCATATGTAGTCGAGAAGAGCCCCATAGCGGCGAGGCTGCGAATGCCGCTGCACGCAGGCGCAACGTCATAGTGAATCGATTGGCCGCTGTCAAAAATCTGCGAGCCCTGACGCACCACATCGATTCCAAGGCCATAATGGGCGATCAGCACCGATAGTTCAGCCACGGCCTTGCGCAGCGGTTGCGTGATTAAATCGGCGGAATTGCCCAGCGGCATGCAAAAAACGAACAGGAAGAATGGGAAGAAGATCGCTCGCAGCCATGCCGGTCCCCAGATTATTCCCATCAACGCATACAGACCCGCCACGAAACCAAGAAATGAGATTCGTGTCTGTTGGGTAACATACCCGCAAATATGAAGAACCAACGCCAGGGCCAGGAGCACAACCGCAGGCCACCACGTCCGCTTCGTTAAGGCCAGCAATTCCTGGCGTTTCCACCAGATCACAGCCGCGACGAGAACGGGCACCACATAGACGTGGTCTTCTTCGGTTCTCATGGAATAGCAATATTGTAACCAGATGAAAAGACTCGGGGTATCCCTGTAACCGAACGTCGAATTGCCCAGCCAATGAAATAGGGCGACCCAGGCCACCATTATCACGCCAAAGGCTCGCTTGTGCGGCATCTGTTGCCAGAATTCCGCGAAACTGGGTCCCTTTGGCGCCACTTTCACTGTCGCGCTTGGTGCGGTCGTGGTCATGGTATTAGTTCAGTATTCGGAGAAGAAAATTGGGGGTTTCGTTCAAATATCCAAGCCAATTTACTCGGCATATTTACCAGTCGTCCCGGCCAAAAATAGACGTTTCTCTCCGCGAAATCATGATCTCTCAGGGTAGGGCTATTCTACGCAAAATGTCTGACGAGCGCAACGTCAATCCGTCCGAGTTTAGCCCTCGGTAGCCGCTTCCCGAACCCGTTCAAGGATGACATCGACGATAAAGGGGTCCCTCCCTACGCTTGCCGCGTACCAGACTCGCTTGCCCCGCTTTTCGGTGGGGTTCCGCCATGTCGGTTGTCCCTGTTTTAGCCGGTCCTGAACTGCTGGGCGCGCTTCCCCCAGCATGACGGGTATGTCTTCGTATGAATGCAAGCCGTCGCTGATAAAAAAGGGCACTACCACGATGTTCCTGGCCGGCGTCATTGTGTAACAATCTTCAATCCGCGGTTGCTCCTCCATAAACACAGGGTGCACTTCCGCGTAAGTCTTTAGACCGCGAATCAATTCGGCCTGCCGTTCGATCGCTTTGCGCGAATTCTCGTTGTTGCCCGTGCCATGTCCGGCGACGAACAGTGCCGTCTCTGCGGCCGGAACAGGACGCGGAAAGGGGTGCTTTGCCACGACTTCCTGCGCCCGATCCAGCAGAACTTTGGTCATACTATGGTGCGTTCCAACCGGCCCGCAGTAATAAATGGTCTGCTCACCGTGGCGTTGCACGCGTTCGTACGTCCCATTTAAACGTGCGAATTCGAGTTCGCGGGGAACGACTTCTTCGGTGAAATAACCCTCGGAAATGAATAGCGGCACGATAAACACCCGCCGGCCAAACGCGCCGCGCAACACACCGGCCAGACATGGTTCCAATTTCCAAAATCCTTCAAGGACCTGGCCAAAGAGGGCACGGCGTCGCAATTCGTCGGCGTGCTGATGCACCGGTGCGCTCGACTCGGCATTCAGCGTGGAGCCATGCCCCACCAAAACCAGCGTTGCGTCCGAAAAATCCTCTGCCACGGAAACATAATCACAGAACAGGAAGGGCCAACGCAAGGGCAGTCGTTTGTTGCGCGTTTCCCGAAGCGGGCTATTGGTTTTTGGTATCGACAGCGTCGCGCAGGCCGTCCCCAAGGAAATTGAAGGCCAGCACCGTGATGAAAATTGCGACGCCTGGGGCGAGGAGCCAGGGATAGTCGGTGAGATAACCCGGATTTTGGGCCGCATTCAACATGATGCCCCAACTGGCGTCCGGCTCCTGAATCCCGACATTGAGAAAGCTCAACACGACTTCGCCGAGGATGTAGTAGGGGATGCTCAGAGTTGCGGCGACGATCACGTAAGAAAAAGTGTTCGGCAGGAGGTGCTTCACGATGACACGCAAGTTGCTTTGGCCCAGCGATCGTGCAGCGAGAACAAATTGCCGCTCGCGAATCGACAACGCCATTCCCCGGATCACGCGCGCAGAAGCCGCCCAACGGACGAAACTCAGGATCACGACGATCAGCAAATACATCTGCACGGAACTGAGCTTCGGCGGAAAGGCCATGCGCAAGGCCATGATCAGGTACAATCCGGGAATCGACATGAGCAATTCCGACAGTCGCATGATCGCGTTATCTGACCATCCGCCGAAATAGCCCGCCATCCCGCCTATGAGCATCCCGAAGCTGAACGAAAGTGCGATCCCGATCAGCCCGATGGAAAGGGATATTTGCGAGCCGTAGAGCAATCGCGAAAAGATGTCGCGCCCATATTGGTCGGTGCCGAGCAAATAGACGGGATAATTCACCGGATCAGCCGTGCCGAACAAATGCAAGTTCGACGGGACGAGGCCGAGCCATTTGTATTTGTCACCGCGGACAAAGAAACGAATCGGTTGATAGTCAGAATGTGATGGTGCGTATTTGAAGCTTCCCTCGACCTGTTTGTAGCGGGGAACAACCAGCTTGCCGCCGCGGAACTGAAGCCAGGTCGGTGAATGGAAGAAACGTTGACGGTCCATTCGTTCGAAGTGATAGGGAGCAACGAAGCCCGCCAGCAGCGCCATCACATAGAGAATGGCCAGAATGATTGCACCGATGGCCGCGATGCGTTGCCGGCGCAGACGCCGCCAGAAAAGTTGCGATGGCGAGAGGTGCTGGACCTCCACGGGTTTCAAGGCAACGGGATTCTCGGCAGCCGGTTCCATATTACTGCAATCGGATGCGGGGATCGCTCCACGCCAGGAGCAGATCGGCGATGAAATTTCCAATCACGAGCAACGTTGTTGCCATGACGATGCTCGCGACAACGAGATTGGTATCTTTGGCGAAGAACGCTTCCATCGTGAGCCGACCAAGACCTGGCCAGGCCATGATGTTCTCTACGATGAACGCGCCGCTCAACAGTCCTGCGAGCGAATAGCCAAAAATTGTCAGCAGGGGGTTGATTGCATTCCGGAGCGCGTGCTTATAAACAACCCAGCCCTCGCTCAAACCTTTGGCCCGGGCGGACGTGACGTACTCAGCGCGCAACGTATCAAGGAGGTTGGAGCGCATTTGGCGCATGATGCCTGCGAGTTCGCTCGCGGCTAACACCAGCGTAGGCAGGATTAAATGATGCAGCCGGTTCAACAACTGCGCCATCGGTTCCAGCGTGTCGTACATCGGGCTTTGCGCCCCACCGACGGGAAACCATCGCGTTGCATATGCAAACATCAGCGCGAGCAACGCGAGCAGCACTTCGGGAATTGACAGGCCGACGAATGCGATCAGACCGCACAGTCGGTCAACGATCGAATTCTTTTTGACCGCGGCCCAAATACCGAGCGGCACCGCCATGCCCCAGGCGATCAACGTCGCGAAAAACGAAAGCAGGAAGGTGTTCCACAACCGGCCGATGATCAGTCCCGTCGCGGAAGTTTTGTAAGCGAACGAATAACCGAGATCGCCGGTAAGCGCGTTCTTGAGCCAGAACAGGTATTGCACATACCAAGGCTTATCGAGGCCGAATTTCATGCGCAATTCCTGCACCTTCGCCGGCGAGATCTGTGGGTTTGTTGAGAGCGTCGTCAGGTAATCCCCCGGCGTGAGCGCCATGAGCAGGAAGGTGAGCAGCGATACACCCAGAAGAATCGGTATCAGGTGAATGATCCTTTTAAGCGTAAACGTCCACATGTCCCCAGTTCAATCCCGCGCAGCCTGCAAATTTCCCCGTCTCATAGCCAGAGAAAACCTCTCTCGGTATATTACCCCACGGTTTTCACGTTGTCGCCTGTCACCCGCGAAACTACTTTCCCCGCATGAAAGTTTTCGTGACTGGTGGCGCGGGGTATATCGGGTCTGTGTGTGTCGAGGAACTTCTGAACGCAGGCCATGAAGTCACTGTCTACGATAACCTCACTGAAGGGCACCGCGATGCCGTCGATAATCGCGCGGTGTTTATCCAGGGACGATTGAGCGACGAAGGGGCGATCAAGCAAACGGTCAAAGATTCCAAGTGCGAAGTGATTCTTCATTTCGCCGCCAACGCGCTCGTCGGCGAATCGATGATCAACCCGTCGAAATACTTTCGTAACAACGTCGCCCATGGACAGAACCTGCTGGATGCCGCCGTCGCCGCGGGCGTTCGCAAATTCGTTTTCAGCTCGACCTGCGCCACTTACGGTCCCCCCGACAAAATTCCGATGACCGAAGATTTGCCCCAGCGCCCGATCAACCCGTACGGCGAATCGAAACTGATGTTCGAGAAAATGCTCCATTGGTATCAGGAGATTCACGGGCTCGAATTCGTCGCGTTCCGCTATTTCAATGCCGCGGGCGCCAGCGCGCAATTCGGCGAACATCATCGCATCGAGACGCATCTTATCCCCAACGTGCTTAAAGTCCCGCTCGGACAGGCAGCGCAATGCGAGATTTATGGCACGGATTACCCCACGCCGGATGGCACATGCATCCGCGACTACATCCACGTCATTGACCTCGCCCAGGCCCACATCCTGGCGATGGCGCCGGGCAAACGCGGCTTCTACAATCTCGGCAATGGCGACGGTTACTCGGTGCGCCAGGTCATCACCATGTGCGAGAAGGTTTGCGACCAGAGAATTCCGGTTGTCGAAAAGCCGCGGCGTCCCGGCGATCCTCCCGCACTTGTCGCCGCCGCGGATAAAGCGCGCAAGGAACTCGGCTGGAAACCCAGATATCCGAAGCTCGAACAAATTGTCAGCACGGCCTGGGAATGGCATAAAAAGCACCCGCATGGTTACAAGAATTGAGCGGGGCGTTTGATGGCCACAGACGTTGCCCAGAATCTCGCCGCGATTCGCCAGCGGATTGCCGACGCATGCGCGCGGGCGAGACGCGAGACCAGTTCTGTCACTCTTGTTGCGGTCAGCAAGGGCCAGCCTCCGGAAGCTATTCGCGCAGCAGTGGAAGCCAGCCATTTGGTTTTTGGCGAGAATCGCGTTCAAGAAGCGAAAGCGAAAATTTCGCAATGCCCGGGAAGTTTGCGGTGGCACATGATCGGGCACCTGCAATCGAACAAAGCGCGCGATGCCGTGCAGCTTTTCGACATGATCGAGAGTATCGACAGCCTCTCGCTCGCGGTCGAGGTAAGCAAATGGGCGGACAAATCGACGAAGACGATCCCGATTTTGCTGGAGGTAAATATCGCTGGTGAATCCTCAAAGTTCGGCTACAAACCCGACGCGCTGCTCAGTGAGATTCTCCAGATCAATGCGCTTCCCAAAATTGAAATCCACGGCTTGATGACCATTGGCCCGTGGACAGCCGATTCAGAAAAAGCCCGCCCAGTGTTTCGGCAGCTTTGCGAACTAAAAGAGCAGTGCGAGCAAAAGCTTGGCGCACCTCTACCTCATCTCAGTATGGGTATGAGCGGCGATTTCGAAGTGGCGATCGAGGAAGGCGCCACCATCGTGCGCATCGGTACGGCACTGTTCGGACCGCGTCCAAAACTGGCGCGTGAGAGCGATGGGCCATGACCACTACTTTAGCTGGCGCAAAAGATCCAATCCCGCCGCCGTCAACTCGCGTCCAACCTGCGGCGTGAAGCACGGCAGGCTCATGATCTTTGGCACGACCCTCGCCGAGTATTCTCCTTTCTCGTAGGCTTTCGGATCAGGGACATATCCAATCAGGTCGTCCACATAACCGATCACGAGCGTGTCCCGAAACGGCGAGTCGCGTCGAAGCGTCAAACCGTAAACGCTGTAAAGCTCTCCCGGATGGAAGAACAGAGCCACCTCACCAATGCACAGCGCCGAAATCGGGGTATCGTACGAAGTCTGTGCAAGGTCCCACTTCGATGCGACCTCGTACCATTCGCGCGCGAACTCCGCACCCACCCACGGACCGCTGGTGCACTGGCTTGGATTGGTTCGATATTCCTCGAGTTGTTGTTTGTGAAATTCGATGTCCAGAGGAGCGTGGAACGTTCCGGTCACCTGCCGAATTTCATTCACGTCGATTGGCCGCGCGCTTTTGATCGCCTGTCGGAGCGCTTTCACGATAGCGTCCGAAACTGCATCTGCCTCACCTCGTCCGCTTGTGCCCGAGTTCACGTCCCCGCAATGACCCTGAAGGAAAGAGGGTGAAAGGCCTTCCTGCGCCTTCATCTTCGATGCGACGAGTCCGGGGAAATCGGGCCCTGTGCTTTCGTCCGCGTGGCAGACGGGATGGGCCGAAAATTGATACCAGAGGAGATTCCGCTTGGGCTGCTTCCGGACAAAGTACAGCGCATGCAGTGTCGTATCGAGCCAGCGCTTTTCGTCAGTCGATTCCTTTGTGAAGAGATCGTCGGTCTTATATTTTTCACTCGTGCGATTGTGACTGGCGCCAACCACGCGCTCCTTGCCGAGCAGTAACTTCGCCGGCGCCAAATCCTTTCGTGCCAATTCGACAGCCTCGACGATGCGTTTCGCCACCAAATCGCGATAATCCTCGGGAAGACGTCCCCATTGCCGGAAGTAGCGCAACGTGGGCATCGAATGAGTGTGAGTTGCGGCGATGTGGATCTTGTCGGCGGCGATCCGGCTCTTTCGCGCAATCTCCTTCTTCACCTCTCGGCAAAACTCCTGCGAGACGGCGCACACGTCTAAAGAGACGATCACGAATGTGTTCTTGTTGCCATCAACAAGGACCAACGCACGGGCGCTGGAAGGCTGGCGAACCGCTGTGGATCGCCGCTCCTTACCCTGCGGTTTGTGAAACCCGGCGAGCTCGGTCCCGACGGGCGGCGTGATATCGGTCACGCCTTCGCCGGCTCGCAAGACTGTCTCGGCGGCTTGAACCGGAACCGCTCCGAGTGCGAAAGCAAAAACGATACAGTAAAAGGATCGTATGTTCATGGCTGGCGTACGCGCAGAAAGCCATTCGGGGGAGCGAGAGGGGCCAGTACTTCGACTCGGCGCACGCGATTGGATTCTGCTGCCGAGTTCAGGATCGGCAGCGAAGCCCACGTGTTCGGCGGAGTCGCTATGTTGTCGCTCCACAGAACGTCTTGCGACGTCAGGGAGTCGGGATTTTCGAAGCGCAATTCGACGCGACCTTCACTGCGCTTCCCAGTCGAGAGGATACGAAACGACGCCGGTGCAACCCAGAATCGCACTTTCACTGTTGTGCGATTGCCCTGCGCATCAAGCACCGTGGCTGTGATGTGACTGGGCGGGAGATTCGTGATCGGCGTGAGTGGAAGTGAGAACATTTCGGGCACGATGAAGCCGCCGTGGCCGACCAGCTCCGTGCCAGCCGCCAACCCATTAACAGGGAAGTCGGCTTTTACTGAAAGAGTCCCGTTGCTGATCCCGCTATAGGCATCGGCGAGGCCAATTCGCAATTCAGTAAGAGGCGGCTCGTTCCGGTTTTGCTGCGGGCTGCTGATCGTGAGCGTCGGGCGCAAGTCGTCGAGGTGCCAACCGTAGTTCGTGCCGGTGCCAGAGCCGGTGTTGATTGGACAACCGAGA
>Ga0193697_1000093_pt1 | contig 35004 bp, 25 predicted proteins | sample L3m2metaG_FD_145073 | JGI IMG/M metagenome (GOLD analysis project Ga0193697, IMG submission 145073) | Soil microbial communities from a riparian zone of the East river system, Colorado, United States - L3m2 | ecosystem: Environmental > Terrestrial > Soil > Riparian zone | place: USA: East River...
CACGTTAACGAAATTTGTGATGTTGGGAATCGGGTTGCCGCGGACGTCATAACCTTGCAGGGCCAGCATGGTGCTGCCGGCGTAGACAGGGATTCGCAGGATAAAATTGCGCGCCGTCGTCCAGATAACAGGGTACTCATTTCCGTTGACGCGAATAGTTTGGGCGTCAACCGGCGCCGAACCGGTGATCGTAATCAGATTATTATTGGTAGTGATGCTGTTCGTGGCGATGGTAAGCGAGGTCGCGTCTTCGCCGCCGACTTGCCCCAAAATCGAAGTGCGCGCCGTGGCGATCCACGACTGCACGGAGACAGTCGGACTCACAGGCGTGACGCCACTTGCAACCATGGCATTGTACTTGGCCTGGAGCACGGGATTTACATTGGCAGCCGCCATCGGCCCGGTCGCCAATTCCTTAAGTGCGCGTAGATACGCGCGCCGGGAAAACGGATTATTGTAAAGATTGGGCATCGTGGTATCGGCTGGGGTTACCACGAACAGGTTCTGTCCCTCACTCCACGACCCGCTGTTGCCCAGCACAATATTATAATCCCAAATCATCAACTCCCAGCGTCCATTTCGGGGAATGTAGCCATACATGTTTTGTGCGTTCTGCGTGCCAAAGTGATCCCAATCGCCGACCGCGTGACAGACAGCGAATGTCCGCATCCATTGCTCAATATTGGCGACACCGTTCATGGTGTTGAAATAGGCCGCGGCATTCGCGGTTGGACTATTGGCAGCGTCGATCAGCGAGAATACCTGGGAATAATCGTTTGCGGTACCATTTGCCGCCCGAACCAGGTAGTTCCATCGATAACGGGCTTTCTTGTACTGGCCGTTGCTCAGGAATTTCATCAGAGTACACCACGATTCATTTACGAACCCGACGGAGAGGCCAGTGCCATCGCTTGTCTCAAACCAGGGCTGGAGTTTATACAAGTTTCCGTCCGGATCGTCAGGAAAGCGCGACGCGACTACATCGCTGCCCGGCGTCTCGGTGTCCTCCATCATGGTGGTCGTTCCGCCTTTGCGAAAACCGTTAACGAACATGTTGACGAATCGACGGTAGTTCCAGGGCAATCCCATTTTTCGCGCAAACCAGTAGCAAGCCTGTTCGCGCTGCCCCGTGTTGTCGTCGAAAGGGCCATTCCCTGGCGCATGAATTTTGTTGAAGTTTTCCGTCCCAAGAACGAGGTCATCGAGCGGCAGATCGATCGAGTAATGACACGGGCTGGTTACAGGTGACGGGAAGTTTTGATGATACGGGCTGCCGGAATACTTGACGCCGATGTTGTAAACCGCGCGAACGTTGCCGTAGACAAACGTCCCCGGGATTCGCTCATTGCTCAAGGCCGGCCGGTTGCTCCAGGTATTCACCGCGTTTTGCGTCAACCACTGCCGATAACTGGCAAATCCGCCGGACACAACCGGATCTCCAAATCTTACCAATGCCTCAGTTTGCGGCGCGCCGAGCGGAAACACGCTCTGGAACGCTAACGATGAGGCATCCGTCGCCTCGACATAGAACGCAACCAGAACATTCGCTGGCTGAGGAGGTATTGTGGCGCTGAACAATCCGTCCCCGGCAATCACATCTCCGCCTGTTCCGTCGTCAACCATCGCCACGCTGCTGTAGGAGGCTGACGGATCAAGGCGGTACTTGAGCAGCAACGAGCCGATTCCATCCGGATCGTGGACACGCGCGGTGACCACCACCGGTTCATTGGCGGCCGGCACGACCGGGCTGTGCGAGGCCTGGTAGATCGCCGGGGCACCATTGGCTCGCGCGCGGCTGTTGCGGGCGCCGGGCGTTCCCAGGTTGGGCGGCAGGAGTAAGCGATCGGTCGCTTCGATGTAATTACCGTGAAGGCGCAGCAGGATTTCCGGCCAGCCTCGAAGCCAGCGGACTTGCGCGCGCAAGGTTACCGTTCCGCTGACTGCGCTCGTGAGCGGACAGAGATTGCGGTTTGCGATCGAATCGCCGCGGGCGGTGGCTCGAACGTACAAACAACGTCCTCCGCCGACGCCGCCGGTCTCCGAGAGTGATGAACGGATATGCGTCCCGCGTGAGAGCCAGCCGCCGATACCGGTCTCAAATGTTGAGTTTGCAGATGTTAGAAAGTTGTTGCCGTTGAGAATCACCTCGGCGTTGTCGAGCAGATATTCGCCCTCACCGAAGGCCAGCACTTCGAAAAAGTTCGCTGTTTCCGCACCGAGGTCTGTCGGTCCTGTAAACTGGATCGTTGTCCACGGCGCTTTTGAGGTCTCGTCGCTGTCTCCCCAGTTGAAAGCGAGGCGGTGGTCGCCGCGCGGGTCGATTAACTCGAGGCTACTGCCGCCTTCATTCGCCCAATTACCCCAGTTTCCACCCGTCCCGTACGTGACCTCATCCATCACCACGTAGACGCGATTGGTGCTGACCTGATTTTGACTGTTGGTCGTGTAGGAAACGTCCGGCATCGCAAGGGCAAGGCGCTCGCCCTTATTTGCCAGCGTGCCATTGAAGTCGCCGTACGTGTTCGCGGCGTTGAGCGTACCGGCGTATTTCGTCAACAAATTCTGCACGTTTTTGGCGACAACAAGGTAGCTATCCGGTGCGAGGAACGTATTCGATGGGAAGGTGTAGGTAATGCCTGCTGTAAACCGCCAACCGCTCAGGTCGATTGTGTTCGTACCTTTATTATACAACTCAACGTATTCGTCATCGCTCGATGTCGAGATCGGCTTGTACATGATCTCATTGATGACAATGTCGCGGATCAGAATTGCCTGGTTCGCGGTTCCCGGCGTCCGATCACGGAGCGGGTAAATACTGGCTGCGCCATCCGGGAACCGGCCAGACGAGACGCCATTGGCCTGCGCCTCAAACGCGATCACATCCAGCACGCGCGAGCGGTCCGGATTCCAGAAGTAGATTTTTTCCCCCCCGGAGTTTAATCCGAACCCGAGTTGCGGTTGCTCGAAATACAGGAAGCCGCGGGCCGGAATTGTTGTGCCGGCAGGCATAACAAACTTGTTGGTATGGGGATCGTCGCTGAGAATGCATCCGGAGAGATCGACGTCTTCGTTGCCGTGATTGTATAACTCAATGTAATCGACGAGTGGATCATCCGTGTTGGCCAGGAATTCGTTGATCACGACATTGCGCAAGGGTCCGCCGCGCACAGTATCCATTTTGCCCGGTGAGCCACCCACCAGATCGCTGATCCCCCAGGCCTGGGCATAACCTTCTCCATAGGAGGGGCGCAGCAATGTCAAGGAGTGGCCGGTTCCGTCGGCGGCTACTGGCCACGGCGGCGCGTTCTCGTAAGGAATTTCCAGATAAATATGACCTGCCTGATTGCGCAGGCGAAGGGTGCCGGATGTGGGAAGATTATTGGTGTACGGTCCGACGACATTCGATATCCCGTATACTGCTTGAATATCAGCGGGGACTTTGGCGACGACCAAAAAACTGCCACCTTGCATCACCGTGTTGGAGGGGAACGTGTAATCGATATCTCCACTCAGCCGATAGCCACTGATGTCTTCGAAATATGGATTCGAATTGAAAATCTCAACGAAGTCCAGAACACGTCCATCGGTGCGTGGCGCGGGTTTATACATGATCTCGGTAATCACCAGACCGGTCCTGCGGCTGGATGGCCCGAGTGGTTCAACAGCGGCCATTGGATTCCCCACGGTCGCCCCAACGGCATCGCCGAATTCACGGAATGAGCTTACGGTGGCGGTCGTGTTGTGGCTGCATGCCGCCAGGCCGACATACACGTCATTCGAGAGGGCGATCGAGACGGTACCCAACTGGGTCCAAAGTTGCCCATCGTAGCTCGCGTAGCCTGTAAGCTGATTGGTCGCACGTTGCAGCCGCAGCCATGTATTCGGATAATTCACTGGAAAACTCCCGATACTGACGGCAGCATTTGAAATGGCGGCGCGGTACTGGAAAAGGGTGGCGCTGACCGTCGGCGTCGCCAATGCCGCCGCGAAACGGGAGTTTGGTGTCAGTGTTTCGCGGACCATCAAGCCAGCCTTCGCAAATGGATCAGGTCCAGTGAGTCGGTCGACACGCAAGCGCAGGTCGAAATCTCCCGAGACCGGTTGGTAATAAAAGCTGAACTGATCGTTCGTGCCAATGAGGTCCGCGCCCGAAGCCGTCAAATCAAACCCGCCGCCCGTTGCGATGACTGCCCCTGGCACGGGCGGGTTGCCGATGTTTGCGAGCGTCAACGATTGTGCTTTAGCACCGATTTGGAAAATGATGAGGAAACACGAAAAATAGAGGAAGCGCATGGGCGTCATACGTGAATCGCATCATCGTATTTTGTGGAATTTTCAAATGCAATCCAAAAGCGGCTGTCGCGGGGCGCGCTCAAAACTCTGGCTTGCATCGTGCTGAGAACCTGTCCATGATGGCTGCATGCTCCCTTACAGAGTGGTCAGCCCGAAGTGCAGCTTATGACCGACCCACAGCTCTATAAAAAGTTCGTCGCGCAGTTTTCCGTTAAAGAATGGAAACTGCTGTGCAAACACCGCCTGTTCCTGCATTTCCTCAAGATCGACATTAAACAGGCGGCAATGATTGCCTCGGAGGCGCTGGATCGCACGGTCGTCTATTTGTTTCCGACGAGTTTCAAGGAACCCAAGGCACGGAAAGCAAGGGCGCCGAAAGGCTTGCTTGGCGAACACCCGCGTTTTCGGATCAGTTAGAAGCAGGCGCAGTTGGGTGAATCTTACGGCTCGGTGAGGACACCGAGCCCTACCTTTGACTCAAGCGACGATCTCACGCACGACGTGTCCGCGCACGTCGGTCAGCCGAAAGTCCCTGCCAGCGTAGCGGTAAGTAAATTTTTCGTGGTCGAATCCTAACAGATGCAGAATGGTCGCGTGTAAGTCATGCACGTGGACGGGATTTTCAGCCGCTTTGAATCCAAATTCATCGGTCGCTCCATAAACATGGCCGCCTTTAACTCCCCCGCCCGCGAGCCACATGGAGAAGCCATACGGATTGTGATCGCGGCCCATGGTTTTGTCGCCCGACTGCTTCAATTCCACCGTTGGGGTGCGGCCAAACTCACCGCCCCAAATCACCAAAGTGTCCTCCAGCATGCCGCGCTGCTTGAGGTCTTTAAGTAACGCGCCAATCGGTTGGTCGATCTCGCGCGACAATTTTCGGTGGGCCGACTCAATGTTATCGTGATTGTCCCATGGCTGGCTTGCGCCGTGCCACAACTGCACGAAGCGAACGCCCTTCTCGAGCAAACGCCGCGCAATCAGGAGTTGCCGGGCATGGACACCTGTGCCGTACATGGCCCGGATTGCCTCGGGTTCTTTCGTAATATCAAACGCATCCGCAGCTTCCATTTGCATGCGATAAGCCAGCTCAAAGGACTGAATGCGAGCTTCCAACCGCGCTTCGTTCTTCCGGCGCTGCTGATGTTCGCGATTGAGCTGCTGCAGCAGATCAAGCTGCCGACGCTGGTCCTTTATCGAAGTATAGTCGTTTCGAATGTTCTCGATCAGCTTTTCGATCTGCGTGTGCTGCGAATCGATGTAAGTGCCCTGAAAGACACCCGGCAGGAATCCCGACTGCCAGTTTTCCGCTTCCTTGATCGGGTAACCACCCGGGCACATCGCGATAAATCCCGGCAGATTCTGGTTTTCAGTTCCCAGGCCATAGGTCACCCACGAGCCAACGCTTGGCCGACTCATTTGCGCGTCGCCACAATTCATGAGCATCAGTGAAGGCTCGTGATTTGGCAGGTCCGCCTGCATCGAGCGAATCACGCAAATATCGTCGATACTCTCTGCGACGTTGGCGAACAATTCGCTGACCTCTATCCCGCTCTTTCCATACTTCCTGAACTTAAACGGCGATGGGAATGCCGCGCCTGTTTTTCGTTCGGTGGGTAAATTCGGCGTTGGCAACGCTTTGCCAGAGTATTTTTCGAGGGCGGGTTTTGGATCGAAGGTATCGACGTGCGAAGGACCACCATTAAGAAAAATGTGAATGACGCGCTTCGCCCGGCCGGGGAGAGGCGGGGGTTTGGCGGCCAGCGGATTCAGGGATTCAGCCGCCTGGAGTTGGCCAACGGCTTGACCCATCAAACCGCTGAAGGCAAGCGCACCCATCCCCATGCCGCAGCGACACAAGAATTCCCGTCGTGTCAGAAAGGCATCCTCAACCCTGAACGGGTGGTGCGACATATTGGCCCTAATTTATGGCTTCGGGCGGTTCCGGGCAACCCCGGAAAATCGGCCAAAAAAGTTATTGCCGGCAATGTAGCCAAATGTATTGTAGACTAATGCCGGTTATGGTGGATGAAGCCGTCATTCTCCTGGCGGAGGATAATGAAGACGATGTGGCGATGATGCGCCGGGCCTTCAAAAAGGCCAACTTCGTCAATCCGCTGTACGTTGTCGAGAATGGCGAGCAGGCAATTGCATACCTTAAAGGGGAGGGCAAATACGCCAGCCGCGAGGAATACCCGTTGCCAAGCCTTCTGCTGCTCGATCTTAAGATGCCGCGCAAGAACGGGTTTGATGTGCTTGAATGGATTCGGCAGCAAAACGGTCTTGGTTCCCTGCGAGTCGTGGTGTTGACCAGCTCCGACGAAATCCGCGACGTCAATCGCGCCTACCAGTTAGGCGCCAACTCTTTCCTCGTCAAACCACTGGATTTCAGTGAGTTCGTGCGGATGACCGAAGCCCTCAAAGGCTATTGGATCTGGCTCAGCCGCGCTCCCGAGTTATCGCGACCGCCGCGCGAACTCAAACCGGACAAAGCGTCCTGACCTCCTTTTCCGTTTTAAGAAAAAGGCCGGCTTCACTTACGAAGCCGGCTTATTATTGCGAAAGCCCGTTACTTTAGAGCCGCTTCGTGGAATTCTTTCCAGTCGTCGAGGTTATTCAGGTTTACCGCATCGCGACAGGCATTGGCGTCGTCCGGAATGCCACTGGCGCCCAGAATCGATTTGCGTGTGCCGTCGTCATGGATGTAGCCGCGAATCGAGGCGTTGAGTTTCTCGATGCTGGCCTTATCCAGCTTCACGCCTGGCTGCTTTTTGATCCACTCTTCGAACTGGGGATAGCTTGGCTTTTGGGCCTTGATATAATCGACCACGGCTTCCTTCTTGAGCCCCAGGGCGTCAAGCACCATCTGGTCGTAGCCCTTGCCAACGCCCGGATATCCCGACGCGAGCTTGCCGCGCTGTTCGCACGAAACTTTCAGCCAAAGACGCGGCAGATGCAGAACACCAAGCGGACCCGCCACGCCAGAACTAATCAGAGGGACAATTGTATTCATATGTGCTTTTAGTTGATGATTTGACCGAGCAAATTAGGACAAACGCCGTGTAAACGGTCAACGAGTTTTTCGTGGGCACTTGATTGCCCTTTCCTCCCGGTATTAGCGACCATTACCATGCGTCCACATGAGAGCCCTGTTTCTGCTCATAATTCTGCTCTGTTTTATACAAAGAGCTCCGGGCTGGGGCGTGCTTGGCCATCAAGCGATGGCACGGGTTGCACAACAGTTGCTCTCCAACGATGTTGCCACAACCGTGCAGCGTATTCTCGGCACCAACGACATGGCGGCGGTCGCCCTTTGGGCCGATCAACTTCGCGACGCGCAACGCGGTCGCGGGCCGCTTGTCAATAACGCGGAGGCACGCGAATTCAATCGACGCTTTCCTGAAAACCGCAACTGGCACTTTGTCAACTTGCCTCTCGGTACGCTGCGATACGTGCGTTCCAGCCGCTTTGCGTCAACGAACGATATTGTTCATGCTCTTAATCGCTGCCTGTCCGTACTCCAAGGAGACTCGCAGGAAATGACGAAAGCACAGGCTCTGCGCTGGCTGATTCATCTGGTCGGAGACATTCATCAACCGCTGCATGTTAGTTGTGGTTATTACCGCTTTCGGAGCGATGGCGGCATCGTGTTGCTTTGGCAACCGAGTGAAGCAGTGAGCCACCCGCACGATCTGGGCGGGAACATCCTGCGCTTCACAGCCAGTCAGAACCTGCATGCTTACTGGGATAGCGACCTCGTCGATGTGATTGATCGCTCGCCGGCCAACGCGCGGCTGACAACAATTCTGGACGAGACCCTGCAACCATCGCGCTGGAAGACTTCTGGAGCGCGTGATCGCTGGCCCGCGAAATGGGCGTCCGACGCGGTCGCGCAGGCGCGCGGGATCTACAAAGGAATCGAGTTTAAAATTGCGCAATTGGACGTGACTGGCGCCCCGACCAATATCGTGATCAGGTTGCCGGACGGCTATCAAACGAACCAAATCGCCCGGGCAAAAGGTCAGCTTTCAAAGTCGGCATTTCATCTCGCGGAGATTCTCAATAAATTACATTGGGAATAAAGGCGATGCTGACGCGGCTGTCATATCGTGCTTACCGGCGCAGTTCATCGTTGCGCTACCGGTTTGAGCGCCGCTTTACGCGGGCTGGAACGCTTGTAATTGCGAGCACGATTTTTGCAGCCGGTCTTGGCGTGGACCTCGATCAATCGCTCGCCTACCAGCTTTTCTCTTTCCTGTTTGTCCTGCTTGGGATTTCGGTGATCTCCGCTGTGACCTTTCGGGGGCGATTTGGCGTGAGCCGTTCGTTGCCGCGCTTTGCGAGCGTCGGTCAAAAACTGACTTACGCCGTGCACATCGAGAACGGGACTTTAACAAAACAGAGCGGACTGACTCTTCTGGAGAACCTTGCGGACGCCCGCATGAGCTTTGTGGAATTCGCGGCACTGAGTCGGCCTCCCTACAGCCGCTCTTTTCGGCGTGTCCGTTTTCCGAGCGGCAAGAGAGCCGTCGTCAAGCCTTGCTCCATTCCGCCGATTGGGCCCCATTCCGCAGCGACTGTGCAAGTGGAGCTCTTGCCGTTGAGACGAGGACCACTTCGTGTAATCGGCGCGACTGTTGCTCGAACCGATCCATTTGGTTTGGTCCGCGCATTCGTGAACGTTCCTGCGCCCGATACGGTCGTAGTGTTACCTCGTCGCTACCCACTGCCGCCGCTGGCGTTGCCCGGGACGCTCAAGTATCAGCAGGGGGGCGTCGCGCTGGCCAGTTCCGTCGGCGAATCGGAGGAATTCGTGTCATTGAGGGAATATCGCCAGGGTGACCCGATGCGGCATATTCATTGGAAAAGCTGGGCGCGAACGGGCAAGCCGATCATCAAAGAGTTCCAGGAAGAATTCTTCGTGCGGCACGCGTTGATCCTCGACACGTTTGCCGCGCCGCATCAGCGCGAGTTGTTCGAAGAGGCCGTTTCGGTCGCAGCCTCCTTTGCCTGCACGATCCAGACACAGGAGTCACTCCTCGACCTGATGTTTGTCGGTCCGCAAGCTTTTTGCTTTACGGCAGGGCGGGGCGTAGCGCACACCGAGCAAATTCTTGAAGTGCTTGCGGCGGTCGATTTGTGCTCCGATAAAGCATTTTCAAAGCTCGAAGCACTCGTACTTCAACATATAACGGGAGTCAGCGGCTGCCTTTGCATTTTTCTCGCGTGGGACGAAGCACGACAGAACCTCGTTCAGACCTTGCGCGCCTTCGGTCTGCCACTCTGGGTGTTGGTGCTTGTGAAGCCGAATGACCGGCCGTTGGACTTGGGGCCGATGGCATCTGATCCGCTCAATTTTCACACGCTCGAGCTGGGGGAAATTGCCGAAGGCCTGCAGCGGCTCTAGTCGCTCAAGAACAGCGTGGCCTCATCGGCGACGAATTCGCAAGCGGGCGCGCTGACGCGATATCCACCAGAAGCCGAATCCGCCGAAAAGAATCAGCCACAGGCTGCGTGGTTCCGGGACCGGCGTATAAGCAATGTTGAGCAAGGGCGCGCTGGCACCGGCATCCCGCGAACCGAAGCGCCGAATCGTTGTCGGAAGATTTTCGTTTTCGCTGATGAGTTCCCAGCCAAAATTGTTGCTCGGATTGCTGACCCACAATTGGACGTCACTCACGAGCGAGACGGTCGAGACGAACGTGTAACTGCCATTTCCACTGATCATTTGCGACGCCGAGACCGCGGGAGAAAACGTGCCGCCCGGAGTTGTCCAGCGCGTGCTCGGGGAAAGGCGATTGATCCAGCCCGCCTCATTCGTGTCGGCAGGTAATCCACCCTGGCCGCTGTTGTCTCCTTCCCCCCACGATTCGAGAACGCGGTGAAGGTCGAAAAGCGAACTGACACCACCTGAGGGTGTCCGCGTTACTGCTAAGGTCAGTGAGACCGAGTTGATCGTCGAACCGGCGGGCACCGAAGTGAAGTCGAAGCGCAACAGTCCGCCAGCTTGAAAGCTGGAATCGCCGCCGAAGTTGTGGCCCGGGTATGCCGACTGCAGAGTTGTATCGGCGACCGGCGTCAGGCTCATGGTCGCGGCATCCACGCCAATGCTTGCGAACATCAGCACCGACATTATGCCAAAGCCTGTTTTCATGTGGCTTATTGGTTCGGGATCCCCGCCTTTATGGCATGGATTGGTCCCTGCGCCAACCAGATTGTTGCTGCTGTTCCGTGACCCATCTATCCTTACCCGAAGCGTACAGCATATGCCCGCGATCTATCTCGATCACCAGGCTTCGACGCCCGTTTTGCCCGAAGTTCTCGAGGCAATGCGGCCATGGTTTGCGGACGCGTTCGGCAGTCCCTCGTCGATCCACCAGCATGGTTTGCGCGCACGCGACGCCCTGCAAAAAGCGCGCGAGCAAGTCGCCGGCTTCATCAACGCGGAATCACCGGACGATATCATCTTCACATCCGGCGCGACCGAATCGTCGAATCTGGCGGTCAAGGGAACGGCGTGGGCGAATGAACGCCGCGGCAAACACATCGTAATCACAGCCATCGAACACCCGGCCGTGACGAATTCGGCCGAGTTTCTTCAATCCCAGGGCTTCAGCTCGACCATTGTCAAAGTTGATGCGCAGGGGTTCGCCGATCCAAAGGACATTCGCGCTGCGTTGCGCAATGACACAATTCTCATCTGCGTTCAACACGCGAATCACGACATCGGCACGATCCAGCCGGTTCGCGAAATCGCTGAAATCGCGGGGGAACGCGGCATCGCGATTTTCGTGGACGCATCCGCCAGCGGCGGTTGGCTGCCCATCGACGTGCAGCAAATGGGTGCAAGCCTCTTGTCCCTCGCGCCGCATCGCTTTTACGGACCGAAAGGCGTCGGTGTGCTCTATCGCAGTCGTCGCGCGCGACTCACTCCACTTGTCCACGGCGGCGTTCAGGAAGGCGGACGCCGCGCCGGGACGGAAAATGTCGCTGCCATTGTCGGGGCCGGTGTCGCGGCGGAAATTGCGGCACGTGAGCTGAAACAACGAGCGGCGCATACCCGCAAATTGCAGGAGCGGCTTTGGGAGCAACTCCGAAAGGGCATTCCGTACATCAAACTGAACGGCCCGACTCCCGGTGACTCGCGCTTACCGACCAATCTCAACATCAGCATCGAGTTTGTGGAAGGCGAAGGCATCGCTCTGATGGCCGATGTCCAGGGGATCTCAGTTGCCAGCGGCGCGGCGTGCGTCAGCAAAGCACTCAAAATTTCACCGGTCCTGACTGCTATTGGACTCGATCATGCGTTGGCACAAGGCAACATCATTATCTCTCTGGGCAAGGATAATACGGAGGCCGAAATCGACCATGTGGCTCAAACGCTCCCGAAAATCGTCAGCCGCTTGCGTTCGATGTCGCCGATGTGGGATGAATTTCAGAAAGGTAATATCGCTTCACAAATCAAGCCGTAGAGCGCAATATATTATCGAGAATCCACAGAATGTGAACAGACACGCCGCAACATGCGCCTGTAACCGCAGGCAGATGATCCGCTCGCTGGCAGGCGGCTCTTTGCTTTTGCCGGGCATTATTGCCGAGTTGCTCGCAAGCGAGACCGATCGTGCCACGGACCCACTTGGGCCGCGGCGCCCACATTTTCCTGCTCGAGCCAAACGAGTCATCTTTCTCTACATGAGCGGGGGGGTCTCGCATGTCGATTCCTTCGATCCCAAACCGAAGCTCTTTGCGGACCATGGCAAAAAAATCGAGCGCGGTATTGTGAAGCGCCCGAACTGGGAATTTTCCGCTCATGGCCAGTGTGGAACCGAGGTGAGCGAGCTGTTTCCGTATCTCGGCGAATGTGTCGATGACATCTGCCTGATTCGCTCGATGCGCGCCGATCACGGAAATCATTTCGAAGCGACGCTTGGGATTCACACCGGCTCAGTGACGTTCGCCCGTCCCAGCATCGGGTCCTGGGTCAGCTATGGCCTTGGAACAGTGAACCAAAACCTTCCGTCGTTCGTCGTGCTCGCACCCTACTTGCCTTATGCGGGCGGCCAGGTGTGGGGTTCGGATTTTTTACCGGCATGCCATCAAGGCACGCGGGTGGTGCCTGGCGATGAACCGATTCCCAACATCAATCGCCGCGTACCGGCCGAGTTGCAGGAAGCGGAACTTGGCTTGATCCAATCGCTCAACCGCCGCCATCAGAAGACGCGATCTACCGATCCGTTACTCGCGGCTCGCATCAAATCCTTTGAAACGGCCTTCGGCATGCAAATGGAAGCGCCCGAAGCGTTCGATCTTTCAAAGGAATCCGATGCCACACACGACCTCTACGGGTTGGTGCGCGGCGCGCGGTTTGGTTTTGCGTGGCAATGTCTCGTCGCCCGCCGCCTCGCTGAACGCGGCGTGCGCTTTATCGAACTGATCGACAGCGGCGCAAATGCGAACTGGGATTCGCACGGCGATATGGCCGAGCACGAAGAGAAAGCGCGCAATGTCGATCAACCGATCGCCGGCCTTCTCAAGGACCTCAAACAACGCGGCATGCTCGACGACACTCTGGTGGTCTGGACGACGGAATTCGGCCGCACGCCCTGCGTCGAAAAAGCCGAGAACAAAGGCCGCGAACACCACGCGCAGGTCTTTTCGTCATGGCTCGCGGGCGGTGGAGTCAAGCCCGGCATCACTTACGGCAAATCGGACGAATACGGAATTACCGTCGCTGAGAACGAAGTTCACGTGCACGATTTCCACGCGACCATTCTTCACCTGCTCGGCCTCGACCACGAGAAGTTGACTCACCGCCATGCCGGTCGAGACTTCCGCCTCACCGACGTTGCAGGCAATGTCGTCAAGCCGATTCTGGCCTCGTAAGGCCCCGGTTGAGTCGAAAATTAACTGGCGCAGTGTTCTGCCTCTTGTATCGTGACAGGCCAATTTAATTTCGCGCAATGGAACCACGAGCTGACATCGCATTGATCGGTTTGGCCGTCATGGGCCAGAACCTGATCCTCAACATGAATGACCACGGCTTCACGGTGGTCGCGTTCAACCGCACGATCTCGAAAGTCGATGAATTCCTGAACAAGGAAGCGAAGGGCACGAACGTGATCGGCGCCCACTCTATCCAGGAGATGGTCGCTCAATTGAAGCGCCCTCGCCGCGTCATGATGCTGGTGAAAGCCGGCTCGCCCGTCGATGAATTCATCGAGCAACTTATCCCGCACCTGGAAAAGGGTGACGTCATTATCGACGGCGGCAATTCGCTCTTTCAGGACTCGATCCGTCGCACCAAATACCTCGAAGAAAAGGGTCTGCTGTTTATCGGAACCGGCGTGTCGGGAGGAGAAGAGGGGGCGCGCCGCGGCCCGTCGATTATGCCCGGCGGTTCACCTGCCGCGTGGCCGCACGTGAAGGAGATATTCCAAAAGATCGCCGCCAAAGTCGATGACGGCACGCCGTGCTGCGATTGGGTTGGCGAGAATGGCGCGGGCCACTACGTGAAGATGGTCCACAACGGCATCGAGTACGGCGACATGCAACTGATCTGCGAGGCTTACCATCTCATGAAAGACGGTCTGGGCATGACGGCCGATGAGATGCACGAGGTCTTCGCGGAATGGAACAAAGGCGATCTCGATTCGTTCCTCATCGAGATCACCGCAAACATCCTGGCGTTCAAAGACACGGATGGTCAGCCGCTCGTCGATAAAATCCTCGACACAGCGGGGCAGAAAGGGACGGGCAAGTGGACGGTGATTTCATCCCAGGAACTGGGCATCCCGATCACTTTGATGGCCGAAGCAGTCTATTCGCGGTGTGTGTCCGCCTTGAAAGACGAGCGGGTTGCCGCATCCAAAAAACTCCGCGGTCCAAAACCGAAAATCCCGGCCGAACGCGCGAAGTTCATCGAAGACATTCGCCAGGCGCTTTATGCGTCGAAGATAGTGTCCTATGCCCAGGGTTACATGCTCATGGGCGCTGCCGCGAAGGAATACAATTGGAACCTGAATTACGGCGGCATCGCGTTGATGTGGCGCGGCGGTTGCATCATTCGCAGCCGGTTCCTGGGCAAGATCAAAGAAGCTTTCGACAAGAACAAACGCTTGAGCAATTTGCTCCTCGATCAGTTTTTCAAAAAGGCGATCAAACAAGCGCAACGTTCGTGGCGCAACGTCGTCGCGACGGCGGCCAGGAAAGGCATCCCGGTGCCTGCCTTCTCAACGGCTCTCGCCTTCTATGACGCCTACCGTTCGGAGCGCCTTCCCGCAAACCTCCTCCAGGCCCAGCGCGATTATTTCGGCGCGCACACCTACGAACGCCTCGACAAGGCGCGCGGCGAATTCTTCCACACCAACTGGACCGGCCGCGGCGGAGATGTTGCCTCTGGAAGTTATACCGTTTAGCGGGTAAGCTGCTGCTATGGACATTGACTACCGCAATTACATCACCATTGAGCCTGGGAAACGCAGCGGAAAACCCTGTATTCGCGGGATGCGCATCACTGTCCAGGATGTGCTGGAATACATGGCCTCGGGAATGACGCACAAAGAAATACTGGAAGATTTTCCTGAACTCACAGAAGAAGATCTTCGCGCCTGCCTTGCTTTCGCGGCGGACTGGGAACGGCGAATCATGTACGGCCAGCATTCTTGAAGCTGCTGTTCGACGAAAATCTCTCGCGCAAACCGCCGGGCAACCTCAAAGCTGAATTTCCCGGCTCTTCGCACGTCGTTCTCTGCGGCTTGGGAATAAAGGATGACCTTGTCATTTGTTCCTATGCCCTGCAGCACGACTACATCATAGTCACGCGGGACAAGGATTTCTCCTTGCTGAGCGCATCCTTGAATCCCTCTCCAAAAGTCATTTGGCTTCGTCGGGGTAATGCTTCAACATCGGAGTACATGCGGGTGCTTTTGGCGAACATAGAACAGATTGAGGCGTTCGCCAACGACTCTCAACGGAGCCTCCTGATTATCTTGTAATTTATATGTCTGATCCCGCTCAGATCCTGCGCGATTTCAAACCGACCAAAGAATTCTTCATCGGTATCGATTCGGATGGATGCGTGTTTGACAGCATGGAGATCAAACACAAGGAATGTTTCGCGCCGATGTTCATCAAACATTTCGATTTGCAAGCGGTGAGCAAGTACGCCCGCGAGGTGTGGGAGTTCGTGAATTTATACTCGAAAACCCGCGGGGCGAACCGGTTTCCTGCACTTTCGCGCTCGCTCAATTTGTTGCGCGCACGGCCACAGGTGATTGCGCGCAAGGTGGCGGTGCCCGACAGCAAGGCGCTCGATGAATGGGTCGCGCGCGAAACCAAGCTTGGAAATGCGACGCTTGCCGCCGAAGTGAAGAGTGGAAACAGAGCTCTCGAAAACATCAAGCGCTGGTCCGACGCGGTGAACGCCGCCATTGAAGACATCGTGCGCGGTGTGCCGCCGTTTCCGCTTGTCTGTGAAAGCCTGGAAAAGCTCAAGCGCCACGCCGATGCCATGGTGATCTCGCAGACACCGGCCGACGCGCTGAAACGCGAATGGGCCGAGCATTGCGTCGAACAAAATGTGAGAATCATCGCCGGTCAGGAGATGGGGACGAAAACCGAGCACATCAAGTTTGCCGCCGTCGGAAAATATCCGCCCACAAAGATTTTGATGATCGGCGATGCCCCCGGCGATTTCAAAGCGGCAAAGTCCAACGGCGCATTGTTCTTCCCAATCAATCCCGGCGCGGAAGAAGCGTCCTGGGAGCGGTTCTTCAACGAAGGGCTTGACCGATTTTTCGCGGGCACTTTCGCGGGCGATTACGAAGCGGCGCTCGTCAAGGAATTCGACGCCTGCCTGCCCGAGAAACCTCATTGGCAATAGACCCAATTCACTTCGCAGTTGTCATTCTCGGCGCCGGTCGCTCTTCGCGCATGGGCCGGCCCAAACTGCTGCTGCCATGGGGCAAAACATCAGTCATCGGCCATTTAGTCCAGCAATGGCGCGGCGTTGGCGCTACGCAAATCGCGATTGTCAGGGCCGCAGACGACGCAAAGCTCAGCGAGACTTGCGGCGAACTCCCTTGCATCATCAATCCTGCTCCTGAGCGCGGGATGTTCAGTTCGATTCAATGCGCCGCCGAATGGCCGAAGTGGAATCCATCACTCAAGCATTGGGTGATTGCGTTAGGCGACCAACCGCATTTGCGCGAGGGCACGCTTCAACAACTCGTCGCCATCGCTACGCAGCACCCGAATGACATTTGCCAACCGGCATCGTCAGGACGCGCTCGGCATCCGGTGGTCTTGCCGAAGTCTGCTTTCGAGCGAATACCGACCACAACTGCCGCGGATCTGAAGGCGTTTCTTGCCTCCGCCGCCGAACACCGCCGCATGATTGAGATTGATGATCCCGGACTCGACCTGGATATCGACACGCCCGAGGATTACGAACGAGCAAAGAAACTGGCGCAGATCGACTGAATTAGAAGTCCACGATCTGTTTGTAATTCGGCACGATCACTTCAGCTTTCCGCTTCATTGACCGCAACGTCTCCGCAAACGCGAGGCATTGGGATTCTTCGCCGTGAATGACCGAAACCTTTTTTATATCGCCCGTCAACCCGTTCACGTAGGCGCGAAGTTCGTTGCGATCGGCGTGCCCGGAGAAGGCGTCGATGGAAGCGACGCGCGCTTGCACCGTGTGCGGCTCGCCAAAAATATTCACCGGATTTCTGCCAGAGAGAATCTGCGCCCCGAGCGTGTGCTCCGCGCAATACCCGACGAACAGGATCAGGTTCACCGGATCGCCAATGTTGTTCTTCAAATGGTGTCGGATACGCCCGGCTTCAGCCATGCCCGATGCGCTGATGATGATCGCGGCATCTTTCAACTCATTCAATTTCTTGGAATGCGCCACTTCGCGAATATAAGTCAGGTTCTCCATGCCAAACGGATTGGCCTTCTCGCGCAGAAATTTGTAAATGCTCCCATTGAAGCATTCCGGGTGCAGCCGGTACACTTCCGTCGCGTTGACGCTCAACGGGCTGTCCACATAAATGGGAACCGAAGGCAGCTCACCGGCGAGCGTCAGCTGATGGAAGTTGTAAACGATCTGTTGTGTGCGCCCGATTGAGAAGGCGGGAATAATCACCTTCCCTTTGCGCTCGAGCGTATCGCGCACGAGTTGACCGAGTTCTTTGCGCGCGTCGTGTTTCGGGGAATGGTCGCGCCCGCCGTAGGTTGACTCGACCTGCAGGTAGTCAACGTTCTCGACCGGCTCGGGGTCACGCAGAATGTCATCGTCTCCGCGTCCAATGTCACCGCTGAAAAGGTAACGGAATTTGCGCGTACCTTCGCGGATATCCAAAACAACTTGCGCAGCCCCGAGAATGTGGCCCGCGTCTCGAAACGTGACGGTTACGCCGTCGATTACCGGCATGGGGCGGTCATAATTGAAACCGACAAACTGCCGCATCGCTTTCTCGGCGTCGATCGGAGTGTAGAGCGGCTGGACGGGCGGCAGACCTTTTTTGGCACGCTGCTTCGAAATAAATTCCGCGTCGTCGCACTGAATGCCCGCTGAGTCTTCGAGCATGATTGCCGCGAGATCGCGCGTCGCAAACGTGCAATAGATGTTTCCCGTGTATCCCTGACGGCAAAGGTTCGGAAGATTGCCGCAGTGGTCAATGTGGGCATGACTCAAGACGACCGCGTCGAGTTTCGTGAGGTCGAACGGAAAATTGCGATTGCGCTCCATTGATTCGTCGCGCCGGCCCTGGAACAGTCCGCACTCCAGCAGGATTCGTTGTTGGTTGACCTCAAGGAGGTACATCGAACCGGTCGTTGTGCGTGTGGCCCCAAAAAAATGAATCCGCATCGGTGCAAAATGCCGACACCGGGTCCTCGTGCAAGTTGTATCTCTCTGTCAGCCCAACTTGGGCGCCCTTTCGGGGCCGTCAAACGACAAAGCCCCGGGCTTACTTGTCTGGTTATTCCTGCGCAGCCGGGGATATTTCAATTTGAGCAGAATTATTTGCCGCTTTTTAGAAGTTGCACTACGAGTTCCTTCAACGTCGCCAATTCGTTCTCCAGGGCCACAATGCGCGCCTCCCGAGCGTGCAGTTCTTGTTGCAATTTGTGTTCTGCGCGTTCGACTTTCTGATTCAAGCCCTGAATCGCAGCGAGGGCGACACCATCGGCGTCCACGCCGGTGATGCCAGTGTCAGTCTCGCCAACGCCGAAAGCGGATTTGAAATCCTGCGCCATCGGACCGATGTGGCGGACGCTGCTGGCCTGGCTCTTGTAATTCCAAGTACCGAGCGGGAGGGCGGCGACTTTGTCGAGGAGTGCTTCTGTGTCAACTGGTTCCAGGTTTTCTTTGGCATTACGATCGCTTATTGAGGTCCAACTGCCGCCACCCGGCGCAAGAAAGACTCCGGCAGTCGGAGCAATGCTGGAAAAGAGACGATAGCCACCGGCGGCTCTCATGGTCACGGAATTGGCGTTGGTGGAACCGATATCAACATTCTGTGAATCGCCCCAAACCAACGCCCCGGTGTGGATGGCTTTCGCCCGCGTTCCGGCGGCGAGAGCCTGGTTGGTTGCGGCGTTCGCTCGACCCCCGAGGATCGTGCCGTATGGCGCATTTGGCTGAATGACATTAGAGATCCCGCCGCTGATTGTGCTGTATATTGAATTGGAACCGATATTGTTTTCATATCCGCCACCAATGGCGCTGTAGGATGACAACGTGTCAACATCGTGCAGCGTTCCACCCGCGATCGTGACAAAAATGCTGTTATTGGTGATGTGATTATCCTGTCCGCCAGAGATGATGCTATAGTCGGAGTTTGTGCCGATTCGGTTGCCCCCGCCCCCAGCGATCACTCCACGAAAAGTAAAGCGCTCGATGAGATTATTGAGGCCGCCGCCGACGACCGAATGATCGGCGTTGGTCTCAACGACGTTGCCCTGACCTCCGCTAACACCACTGACAAAACCAATTGCGGCATTGTAACGTCCCCCGCCAACCGTTGTGAATTGGCCGCCAGCGATATTGGAATGGCCTCCGGAAACGGTCGCGGCAGGACCGCCCCCGGCAAAATTGAAGCGGCCACCACCAATCGTTCCGTGCACGTCGTTGACAGCATTGCTTTGGCCGCCGCCGATGACAGCGTAGTCGGTACTAATAGTCTGGTTGGCGCCGCCCGCGATTACAGCGCCCAGTCGACCGGCAGTGACCGAGTTGGAGATTCCAGCGATGATGTTGGGGACAGGGGCGGGTTCTATGCGCAACGCGCGAACTGAGTTGACCTTCAACTCCAGGGCTTGATTGTCGGTGGTGCCAAGGAAGTGAGCTCCCGGCGTCGTGCCTCCATTGCCATCAGTTTTCCAAAATGTGGTGGAGAAGGACGCCTCGTTCACATCCGCCGAGGAGATACTGCCATCAACAATCGCAGTGCCGGTGACGGAATCGGCCGCAAGATTCGAGGCGGAAACCAGACCACTCAGCACCGGCTGGCCATCGAGGATGACGCCCGCGCCGCCGGTGTCAAATCGTACTCCACCGCTCGCACGGACCGCGAATTGATTATTGCTCGTGGATGTGAAGTCGAGGTTCTGCGAATCGGCCCAAACAAAGGCGCCGGTGTGAATGGCTTTGGCACGCCGTCCGGCAGCAAAGGCGTAGTTGGTCGCGGTGTTGCCGCGTCCGCCCGGGATGGTGGCATAGGCACCGTTTGTGAGGATGCGATTATTAAAGCCGCCGCCGATGGTGGATGCGACGGCACTGCCCTCAATGACGTTATTTTGCCCGCCTGCTATCGTGGCGACGTGAGACTGAGACTCGATGGAATTGTCTGCTCCTCCACTAATCGCGGAGATGTCCACGTTGGTTCCGATGGCATTCCGTTCGCCACCGGCGATAAAAGACGATTGACTCCCAGCATCAATGGTATTGTCCGCGCCTCCAACGATCACCGATGCCGGACTGTCGGGCGCGATAAGATTCCTTAGCCCTCCACCGATGACGGACCAATTACCCAGAGACGGACTAGTATTCTGTTGAATGACATTCCCTTCGCCGCCAACGATCAGTGACACATAGCCGCCGTTCGTATTGCGCGACCCGCTGCCGATAAAAGAGGCAACGGCGCCGGTCCGGATCCTGTTCGCAAAACCACCTCCGATAAACGATTCGCGGGCGCCCGTCTCGATCGAATCAGAGTTGCCGCCAACGATCGCGGACTGATCGGAGGTTTCCTGGATGGTGTTGCGAGTACCACCGCCGATAAAAGAGAAGCCGGCGGATGATTCAATCGTGTTGCGGTATCCTCCGGAAATAACTGAATTGGCGGAACTGTTTGAATTCCATTGCCCCCCGCCAATCATTGTGAACTGGGCCTCAGGCAGGATCATATTGGCGTAGCCGCCACCAATGGAGGAGGACGAGGCATTCGTATGGATGAAATTGACCAGACCTCCGGCGATGGTGCTGAATTGAGCGCCGGTTTGAATCCAGTTAGCTGACCCGCCGCCGATCGTGGCGTAGCCAGCGTTGGTATCGACTCTATTGTTGGCGCCTCCGGCGATGGCAGAATAGCCACTGTAAACAGAGTTCATCCAACCGCCCGCGATCGTCGTTCCAACGCGATCAACGGTATTTCCAATGCCACCACCAACCGTGGCATACCACGCGTCGTTGCTGATGCTGTTTCGTATGCCGCCACCAACTGTGCTATAGCTTCCCGCGACCGAGTTTGATGCCGGGCCGATCCCCGAATAAAATAACGAACCACCCCCAGCGATAGTCGATCCCACTGCCCCCGGTGCGACGAAGTTAATCGGCGCCCCGCCAATGACGTTCGGTGCGCCATCGGAATTCGGCTCGAGGCGAAACGACCGCACGCCGCCCACTTTTAATTCCAGGGGTTGATTGTCCGTAGTGCCAAGGAAATGAGTGCCGGGAGTCGTGCCCGCATTGCCCGCCAGTTGCCAGAAGCTTGAGGAACTCAAGCCACTCAGAGTAAGGGCGTTGACGTTACTCAAGCCTGCACCGCTGCCTGTGAATGCGCCGGTGAACTGGTTGGCGGGATTAGCCAACGTCAGCGCATTGGGATAACTTCCAGAAAGACTGTTGCTCGCGAGTGTTCCGCTGAAATTGCCGGCGGTGATTGCATAAGGCGTCGGTGTCAGCGGCTGGCGGGGGCTCAACGCCGTGAACGGTGCGGCCACCGCCGCGTTCGTACGCACACCGATCTCAAGCCATCGACTGGCGCCTGGAAACCCGCTCGCGCCAAAATCCAGCGTCACCGTGAATACTCCGGCATTGATCGAAAAAGCTGAATTGGTGACCGCGCTGCCGATTTGGGTGCCGTTGGTGACGGCGTCATGCAGCGTGAACCGCAAATCATACGTGCCATTCGCCGCGCCGCCTCCGTCAGTGAGACTGCCCTGGTAGGTGAAGGCGGTGCCTTGCGCGAAGAGCAACTGGACTGGGGTCGCAAGGATGACAAGAGCGAGGGTTCGAAGAAGCGACGTTTTCATAGGCTGCGAAGGGACGATCCATGCGTCGCGCCAGGGTGTTCTGGCAGAAGCTCCGCCGCTAAGGACGGCACAATGCATAGACCTTGGTTAGGGTTGTCGGTGGACTCCTCGCGGCACGACATCAGATGACGACAGGCGCGTGGGGAGATACCTATAGTTCCAATACTGGAATTGGCGGGACTTTTACAAGCGAGAAAACAGGCAGTTTTCGGAAAGACGGGCCCGGCGGCGCAACTGAGTCCTGTCAGCGTGCGTGTTAAGCGGCCGCGGCGAGCCGTTCCATTGCGCCAAGAAGCTGCCGGAATTGGAACGGCTTGGGGAAAAAGTCCACTCTGGGTTGGCTCGCGGCGCGAGTGACGCCCGGTTTGTCCGGCGCACCGGACAGAATGAGGACCGGCGTGCCATTGCCGCTCGCACGAAGTTTTTCGACAAATGTCACGCCATCCATGCCTTGAAGACGGTAATCGGAGACAATGATTGTAAACTGTTCGCTGCTGAGAATATCCAGCGCTTCCTCCGCACTGCGCGCGCGACGCACACGGGAAATCCCCTGTGCCGTGAACACTTCGTCGAGGAGGTCCAGGACACTCACCTCGTCGTCGATCAGCAGGACCGAAGGAATGTTGATTTTGCTCATTGTCTCGGGCGACTTGGTAAAGCAGCGAGAGTGCCATCACACACGGACGCTTAGAGCGGCTTTCATGGCCGGAAACGTCTCACGTTGAGACACTTCATTCCTGACTCTGGGCTTGGGGATCGTGCGCTCACGCTGGCCCTTCCGGCCGCGTGAGCGCCAGGGGGGATTGCCTAGACCGCGTTCATCTTAGTGCCCGGGAGAGGGGCCGTGTAGGGCGCTGGCATGATCGGCGGCGGTAGCGAACGTTTTCGCATTTTGCTGAAAATGAGGAGGTTGAAGAAGTGCATGCCGCCGAGCACCAAAAGAACAACGCCCACCTTCGTGCTGAGGGTCTCGAGGAATTGCTGCGCGTTCGTGGCACCCGCGCCATATTTCAACGCCAGGGCCACGTAGCCAATGTTGATGAGGTAGAAGCCGACCACCAGGAGATGGTTGACCGAGTCGGCCAATGGCTGGTTGCCGTGGAAGCTATCCACGAGAAAAATTCGCCCGCTTTTGTGAAGGGTGCGGGCGACCCAAATCGTGAGAGCGACGCTGATGGCGAGATAGGTAATGTAGGTGGCGATCAACCAGTTCATATGTTTTCCTTTCTATTATCTGACATTTCTGTCATTACAGAAATTATATAACACTTCCCAGGGTTGCGCAAGGGGCTTTTTGGGGACTCATTTGGTGAAATGGAGACGGCCTGCTGAAATGGGGTTCAGCGATACAGCCCCGAAAGCGTTCGGGGCGCTACACCTATTTCAGCGCGGCGAGCAAGCTTGAGCGGCGGTCTTGAGGCAGCTCCATGCGTTGGATCACGCTCCGCGCCGTCGCGCGCTCACTGACACTCATCGCCGCCAACTGGTCAGCGGCTTGTGGATGATAGGCAAGGGACTGGATGGCGCTCTCAAAATAGGCCGGCCGTCGTGTATCGTTTAGTGGCAAATCGGCCAGCCACTTCATGGCAGCTTCCGGTTGAGAACTCCGCCACTGGGCAAAGGCCTCGCCTCCGGCGGCCAACTTGCGGTCGTCCGGCAAATGGTTGGCCCACTCAAGGGCTTCAGAGATGTTCTTGCGGGCCAATTCGCGAGCCACAAGGTTGTAAGTGTACGAAGGAACCTGCTCGCTGCTGGATTGTGTCAGGAAGGCGGCGATGCTTTTCGCATCGGATGTGGCCCAACTCCACGAAACTTCATCCAACACGCGTTTGACGGAATCGGAGTCGAGGCTGGCGATCCACCCCACGGCATCGGCTCCCGCGGCCTTGTCAGAGGAGAATCCGGGGAACCACTTTTTCGCGACAACTACCGCGGCTTCGGTGCGGGCGGCTGACGGATCCATCCCAGTGACAAGCGAGGCAGCTCCGTTGAGGTCTTTTTCCGCCGCGCCTTTTGCAAGGCCCGCTATAGCACGGGTGAGACTGGTGCCACTGAGATTCTCCGCGCACCATGTCATTGCGCCGGTCAGATCTTTCCTGGCCCACGCTTCGACCAGTGCCGGGCTGAGACGATTGCGCGTGCGCTCGTCCGCGGTTGCAAGCCAATCAGCAGCTTCGTTAAGATTTTTCGCCGCCCATGCTTTCATCGCAGAAGCTGCCAACATCGAGCCAAGCTCGCCGGGCTTGCCCGTTGCGAATTCGAGCGCTGCTGCGGGGTCGATTTTTGCCCATTCCTGTCCAACGGTTTCTATCGTTGATTCGACAGCGTGGCTTGGCGGCTGGCCCAACAGGAACTCGGCTGCGTGACGAGGATCGGCGCGGGTCCATTTCGAGACGGCAGCGATGCCGCTCGGCCCGAAACCGATATCATCCGCGTGCCAATCGGCCATCAGCCGAAACGCCCGTTCGATGTCTTTGTCCACAAGGGCGTAGGCCACGTCAAATCGCCAATCACGTCCAAGCGCATGCTCGGCCTTGTTCACCGCCGCAATCGCCGCGTCCGGATCGCGTTTGGGCCATTCGGAGAAGAGGACCGAAGCGAGCTCGTTGACCGGAAGTGCGCTGCCGCTTCTGGGCGCGGCGAGCAGAAGATCAAACAGATGCCGCGGAGCCACTTCAACCCACCGGGCAGCGACGAATCGTCGCGCCGTTGGATTGCCCTGGGCAAGCTGGAATAGCCGCGGAAAATCCCCCGGTTTCGCTTTTTCCAACGCATCCAGCCAATAGAGCCATCGCGTAACGCCGGAAGACATCGAGAGATCATGTTCGAGCTTTGTTGCCAACGGAGAGTCGTCGTTGATGCGAAGGCTTGCGCCGTTGTTGAACGCAACTGTAGGTCTTTTTTCAGCCGGCGTTGTTGCGGTCATCCCGTTTGATTCTGCTGTTGCGGGCTGCTTACCTCGCAATGCAAATCCCACCGCCAGCCCCACGACGGCGCCGATGATTATGATTAATAAATTGTAGATCGCTTTCATTGCGCGACGCCGTTCGACGCCGGGCGGCTCCGTCGTTCGAGGTCGGCTTGAAGTTGAGTTCGCACCTCTGGCGTGAATGGTCCTGTTTGCACCCACTGGCGTGCCGTTGGCAGGTCTTTCGCCGCCATCATCTGCGCGGCATGAGCGGCGGCGCGACTCCGTTCCAAATCATCGCCGATACTCAACGCCCACTCCCATGCTTCGCGCGGAAATTTCTCGGCCACAGCGAGAACAATCGATCCGGCGCTGCGGTCCCGCTCTGGTCCGACCGGCAGCGAAGCGACCCAATCAGCCGCGCCAGTTGCATCCTGTTTGGCCCATGTCGCCGCGATTGCGGCCACGGCGCCATTGCGCGAGTCTCCGGGCGCCAGCGTTGAGGCCCAGCCGAAGGCTTCTTCGGGTGATTGCTGCGCCCAGGCGCGGGCAATCGATTCAACCCCTCGCACACGCGATGCTTCGGGCATCAAAGACAACCGATCTATCCAGCGTTGCGGATCGTCCAGGTTGCCGGCGTAGAGAAACTTAAACGCGGCGTCAATCAACGGCTGTCGCAGTCGCTCTGGTGCCTGCTCGAAGACAGTATCAAAGCGGTGAAGCTCGTGACCGCCGTTGAACACAGCTCTCGCAACTATTTCCAGCTCAGCGTCGCCCTGTGCGTTTCGAGGTACGTCCGCTGCAAAACGCATGGCCAGCGCGGGGTCTTGAAAACCTGCTCCTCGCAGCACAGTCTGTCTCAGTTCATTTACTCCCTCGCAATCTGGTTGCTTCTTTAGCCATTCCCAAATTGCCGTTCGTTGACCCGACGCGTTATTGAGCAACGCAGTGTCGATCGTCGGCCGCAGCGCCGTCAGGGATCCATCCGCAGCACACCGACTCAAAAAGCCCGCTGGATCGGCATTCAGCCGTTCTGTTATCGCGCTGTTCAGCCCTTCCATATCATCGCGTCCGAATTGCCCTGGATGGTCCCTAACAAAAGCCAGTGTCGCGTCGAAATCAGCCTTGGCGGCTTCCGACAGGACTCGCGCGCCTGTTGTTGTGGCGGAATATGCGTGCCTGCCACCGTGCGGCACGGTGCCGACGAGTTCCAATGCTCCCACAGGATCAACACTCGCCTTGCCCATCAGTGCCGCCCGAATCACTTCATCGCGGTCTGCGCCTTCGGGCAATTTCTTCGCCCAGGCAATCGCTGCGTCTGAATCGGTTCTCGCCCATGCGCGCGCGATGCCGCTCAATGCTTGCTCGCGGCTTACCCCCTGGACACTCTCGGCTGCCTTGCGCGCCGACGCCAAATCGCTCTCCGCCAGAATTCCAAAGGCGTCTCGCACACTCGTGTCCCAGTAGCTCTCCGCTTTTGGCAGTCGTGATGCGATCTCCGCCACTCGCGAAGGCACGCGTCGCGCAATCTCCGGCAGACACGCCCGCGCCATTTCCTCCCAGCCCGGCTTGCTGGTGATCAAAGCATCTACGGCAGCTTGAGCATCACGCGCGAGCCACTCTTCGAAAAACTGGCGGCGCTGGTCCGTATTGGGCCCCTTTCCAGTAAAAAAAGCCAACCCGCTCACCGGGTCGACCTGCACCCATTCTGAAATCAGCGCGGCACGAAAGGCGCGACGGCGAAAGGCGTCCTTCATGTCTGCGATTGCCTTGTAAATGGCAGGCATCGCTTGCGCGTTCGTTCCGTGTTTTTCGTGCAACTCACGCCACTCGGCGAACAGCGCGCCGCCCTCAAAACTCGGCGCAGCCTTCGGAGAAGTGAGCTCCGTCAAGCCGGCAAGTTCCGCGACCCTGTTGGTGCCGCCCGATGTTTGTTTGCCGCTGGAGAGTTGATAACCGATCGGAACGCACACGACCGCAACCACGGCGGTCGTGACCAGCAACGTTTTGGATGTGCTCATGGCAGTAAGAATGGATGCTGTTGAAGCTGCGGTGGTGGACGTAGTCGAGGCCGCGGCGAAGACACTTCCCGCCACAACTGCCGGGGCTGCCAGCGCTCCTATCGCCGCGGCGATGGCCATTGTAAAAACTGCCGTCGGCCCCGTGCGCGTCAGCACGGTCTCGATCAGGCCGGACATTCGGTCGCGCAGCATCTCCCGGCCGCGCGCCAGGCGTTGCTTCACCGCGTCTTCGCTGATGCCCAGCGCCTCGGCCACCGCTGCTACGGATTGCCCTTCGCGATAGAACAGAATTAGCGGCAGACGATACGTTTCAGGCAGTTTCGCCAGCGAGTTGCGCACCAAAGCAGATTCTTCTTCGTTCGCCGCGGCCGCGTCCGGCGTTGGCGATTCATCGGCGAGATTCGGAGCGTCGTCCAACGACTCATAATCCCGCGTGCGCCGCCGATGTCCGAGTGCGGCGTTGCGCGCGATCTGCGCGAGCCACGCGCGTAATCGCTCCGGCTCCCGAAGATCATGAAGTTTCCGCCACGCCGTCAGGAACGCCTCCTGCGCGGCGTCTTCACTCGCCGCAAAATCGCCGAGAATTCCGAGAGTCACTCCACAGACGAGCGCCTGATGGCGCGCGACGATCTCCACGAATGCCCGTTTGTCACCTCGGCGCGCGGCACGGACCAGTTCACCATCTGTTGGATTGGTCACATACTTTGGGGTCGGAACTTTCATTCTCTTTTCGCCTCAAACTGGCCGTAATTGATCTTCCAACTAATTAGATGCCTTCAAGAGCCTTTTGGTGACATTGAGGTTCTGAGGTTAATTTGGAATGGCTTATAGAAATGCGCGACAGCGTCGTGGACTGCGCGCACTCCCGTGCCGCTTTGGAATGCGGCTATTTTCCGGACCCCAGGCGAGAATTCCTGGTCGGGGCCAGGGCTTCTCTCAGGTTGTGGAGCAGTTCGTCAGCGGTGCGCCCTTCCTCTTCAGAGACCAATTCCTGATACTTGCTCAGCGCCGTGATCGCGGCGTCAAAATCATTGTTTATGGTCCGGACGAGCGCGAGGTTGAAATAGACATTCGGAAATGAGGGGTCCACCTCGCCCGCCATCTCGTAATGAATCTGCGCGAGACGGAAGTCGTTCAGATCGAAGTATAAGTTGCCCAGATTGTAATGCGCTTCGGAATGACGCGGATTATGTTTTAACGAAGTCGTAAAACAATCGAAGGCTTTAGTGGTGTTTCCCTTTTGCGACTCAAGAATGCCAAGATTGCAATAGGCATCAGCCACACAATCATCTTCTTCAATCGCTTTCTGATACAAATCGGCCGCTTTGAGGTCGCCGCGCTCATCCAGCATCAGTGCTTGTTCAAACCGGCTTAACGCCGACGCAAAATTCAAAATCTGCGCCGTGGGCTGCGGAAACAAAGGCAATTGGTCGGGATCGTCCGCCTTTGCGCGCTTCTTGACGCGCTTGAAACCCAGCTTCGAGGCTTGAACGGGGAATTTTAGGATCTGCCCCATTACAGTTTCACTATAAAACGGCGGGTCGGCGCGCCCTGTGGATAAAACTACGCAACTTTTTGTTTCTTCTGCCGGACGGGTTTGATTTCTTCCGCTTCTTTCTTTTCGCCTTTGGCTCTTTCCATCGGCTTTTTGTTCGCCTTGATCTTCTCGATGCTCTGCTTGAGCGCGCTCATAATATCCACGACCGGCTTTTCCTCTTCCTGCACGCTGACGATTTCTCTTCCGGCAATCTTCGCGTCAATCATTTCGCGCAGCGCATCACGGTAACGATCGGTTAGATCAAGCTCCTCCAGAGTGGAGGCCATCGATTCCACCAAATTGATCGAGAGCTTCAGCTCATCCTTATTCGCCTCCTTGTGTTCGATTTGCGGAACGCTCTCTATTTTCCGCAGTTCTTTCGGATTGCGCAATTTGTAGAGCACAATCCCGCCGTCCAAAGGGGAAATCATCACGACTTCCTCGCGATCTCGCAGGACGACTTTGCCAACGCCGACTTTGCCACTCGCCTTCAGCGCCTGGCTTAACAGAGAATACGTCTTTGCCGCGACCACGCCGTCCGGTCCGGCAAAATATGGCGACTCATACAGCGTCGGATGCACCTCACTCGCATCAATAAAGCCTTCGATATCGATCACCTTGGTGCTCTTGAGCTTGATCTTCTCCATGTCCTCGGGCGAGAGGATCACGTATTGGTCCGGTTCAAACTGGTAGCCCTTGACAATTTCCTCGGCGGACAGCGCTTTCCCACATTTTTTGCACTTCTTGTCATAACCGACGGCGCCATTGTCCTCCTTGTGCAACTGGTTAAACCGGATCGTTTCTTCCGTATCCACCGCGTTATAAATGCGGATCGGAATGGTCACCAGCGAGAAACGAATATGCCCTTTCCATATGGATCTCATAACTCACCTCGTCCCAGGGTGAAAGTTGCTCTCATACGCCTGCAGAATGGAGCATGAAACCTGCCGAGTGACAATCCAAATCATGATTTCTCCGGCGCGAGAAGGTTTTTGCAGGTGTTGGCGAGGTGGCTTTGGATCGATAACACTGCCAGTTACTGAACGTTCAAATCCGGCCTCAGCCGTACGAAGACAGCTTCGCGCAACATACCGTCGGGCGTAAGCGAAGCGAATTCCACTTCGCACATTAGTTTCGATTCAACCCAGACGGTCCGCGCATCATCAAGAGGTCTTTCTTTGATCGGCCTTTTGATAGGCGCCAGTTTCTTCAATTCGGTCCAGACAGCTTTGATGGAACTATCATCGAATCCGGACCCCACCTTTCCGATATATTTCAGTGGCCCGCCATCTGCCTGCGCCAAATGGAGCGCGCCGAAGTTTGCCTCTCGGTCACCTTTACCCCGCGTGTAACCAATGATCGCGCACTCGAGAGTCTGCCGCGCTTTGATTTTTAGCCAGGAATCGCTTCGCTTTCCTGGAAGATAAGCGCTGTTGCGCTGCTTGGCCACGACGCCTTCCAGGCCCATCTGTTTGACCGCGTCATAGAAAGCCGGCCCGTCTTCCACAACGTCGCTCACGCGATAGGCGGTGTCCTTTCTGATCGCGTCCTGGAGCCACTCGCGCCGTCGCATCAATGGCTCATTTACAATGGGCCGGCCGTCGAGGTACAGGCAATCGAAGACATAACACACAGCGGGACATTTGGCCCGGGCGCGTTCGATCGCGCCTTCCGCGCTCTGCTGCATGCGAGTGATAACGTTCTTGAAGACTGGTTTCCCATCCGCCTCCAGGCAGACAATCTCGCCGTCGAAAAGTCCCGACGTTGCGCGGAATGCCTGCTCCGGAATCAGCAACTCGGGAAACCGTTTCGTAATATCCATTCCTCCGCGGCCGCGAATTCTTATTTCTCCTTCGTCGAGTGAGATCAGAGCGCGGATCCCGTCCCATTTGAGCTCATAAACGTAATCACTGGAATTCGGTGGCTTGACTGCACCTCCCGCAAGCATCGGTTGCACGAGATCGCGCAGCCAATCGGTCTGGGGAATATCCAGGCGTTCGAGCAGCCACTGATTTTCATTCGTGTGATAGACGCGGTATTCCCCGCTCAACTCGCGCGATTGCAGACGAAAATAAAATCCATCCTTTTTCTCCTTCGTAATCTGGTAACGCCCCTGCGCGAATTTCCACATCATGCCGCCCCCATATTCCCCTTTCGGGATCGCCCCTTCAAAATTGACGTATTCCAGCGGATGGTCTTCCACACTCACCGCCAGCCGCTTGATACCGGGTCTGGGCGGCAGGCCTTTCGGAACGGCCCAGGATTTGAGGACGCCGTTTTGTTCCAATCGCAGATCATAATGCAAACGCGAAGCGTGATGTCTGTGAACGACAAACGCGCTCCCCTCTCCGAGTGCTGGCGCTGGTGGCGGTTCCGGCGTTTTGTCGAAACTTCGCTTTCGGGAATACGTTTCAAGCTGTTCCGGAGATTTGTGAGTCCGCGCAATCTTCAAAGCCTTTTTCGTCCCTCTGGCCTTCGTTACTTCGGTGTGAATCGGCGTCGCATACGCCGCCATTCCTTCCCACGGATCGCCATTTTGCGTCACTCGTTGCGGAACACTTTGAAGATTAAAGGCCTTCGGACTTTCAATGGAATTCAACTCATCCCACTGCAGCGGCGTCGAAACCGGCGCGCCCGGAAGCCCTCGCACGCTGTATGCGCACACGATGGTCTGCGACTGGCGGTTGCGATAAATATCGAGCAGCACTTTCCCCTGACGGTGTTCCTTCTTGATTTGCAGCGTCATTAAGGATGCGTGTGCCTCCACGAATGGCTGGGCGACGGCTTTCGCCGCCTCGAATGCTTTCTGAAATTCCCATTTTGGTTCGATCGGTGTCAGGACATGTAATCCTTTGCGGCCCGTCGTTTTGAGAAACGGTCGGTAGCCGAAACTTTCAAGGTGCTCCTTAAATTCCAGCGCCAATTCGGCGACCTGCGAAAACTTAAAGCTGTCCGGCGGATCGAAATCGTACGCGATGTAATCAGGCTTGTCGAAATGCGGCGCGCGCGCGTGCATTTCGTGGAGCTCAATACACGCCAGGTTCGCCAGCCACGCCAGCGAAGCCTCTTCCGTTGCGAGCACGTAATCCTTTTTCTCTTCACCGAGCGTGACATATTCGATCCACTCGGGGGCCCAATCCGGCCGATTCTTTTGGAAGAACGATTCGCCTCCGATCCCATCCGGATAACGCACGAGAGACAGCGGGCGCCCTTTCAGATGCGCCAAAATCGTCGGTGCGATTTTGAGGTAATATTCGATCAGTTGCGCCTTAACGATATGCTCATCGGGAAAGAGAACTTTCGTCAGGTTCGAAACTTCAATCTTTCGTTTGCCGACCTGGGCTATTTGAGATGTACGGGAAGACATCAGCAGTCATCGTTCACGCCAACTCCTTACTATGTCAAACGCTAGTGACTATCTCAAGAGCACTTGTCGAGGCACGGGTTCAAGCCCACTACGGCTTTCGAAAGTGACCGCTCGCCGTCATGCCAATGGCTCCCACGGTAGTGGGTTCGTCGGGACTCTGGCCCCTGAGAGTCAACGTCGAGCCACGGACGACGGCGAGCGTTATTCGCGTGGTGCGAAATCCATCCACATGACCGTTTTCATAAACGGCCGGTTACTTTAGCGCCTGCCAGTTCCGGATTTTGCTGATACATGCGGAAGCGCCGAGTGAAGTCCGCCACTCAATTCCAAGTTTTTGAATATCTTTGAGGGGCCGCTGGGCGAGATTATCGCTTGAGCAGGCGGAAGAATCGCATTGAGACATCGCCCGGGCTGCTGATCGTATAAGTGTGCGTGGTCTCGTTAATCGTGATGCCCTCCGTGATTGTTTGCCACTCTGTCGAGCGAGCGTCAGTCGCTGTCTGGAGATCATAGACATCATTGGGATCAGACCAGAAGACCGTGATCGTAGTGTTCAATCTGGCAACGTGCAGAAAAACCGGGGTGGCGAAGGCCGGCACGATGAATGAGCCGGGGATCGGCGGCAATCCCAACAACGCCAACGCCAGATTGCTGCCGTCGCCATCGCGGATCGGCTGCGGTCGGGTCGTGTAGTCTGTGCGGTTAGTGCCTGGATCGCCTCGGTTCGCAAACAACGTATAAAGGTCCGCTCCACCTTGAATCCCGGGCGCGCGCAGGAAGAACGGAATAGTATAATTGGTGATGTGGTACGCCTCGGTATGGGCATTGCGCGTGACGCCCCCGCCGCCATGATCGGCAGTGACGATAAGCGCGGTTTGGTTGGTCAGTTGAGGGTTGGTGTCGATCGCATCAATAATCCGCGCCAGTTGCGCGTCCACCATTCGCACGGCGTTGCTCCAATTCGCGCTTCCCCAATTCGCTGCGTGGCCAGTCACGTCCGGTTCGGCGACATGAATGAAGCTATAGTGTTTGGGAGTGGCATTGGTGAGGTCCGCCAACAGCAGGTTCACTTCATTGGAAATCGCCGCGCCTGAAATATCCAGCACCGATGCAAAATCGATTTTGTCACGGCCATTGTCGCCTCCAACCGCGACCGAATCCGGCGCGCCATTCGTTTCGTTGTAGCTGCGATCGCAGATGGCGAGTCGGCCCTTGCCTGCGTAAAAAGCGGTTGTCCGGCCATAATCATGAGCGACATCGAACATCGATGCTTTGTAGGGCACATTCGTGTTGCCGGAGTTGTGCAGCGTCTCGGCAGCCGTCGGGGCGTTGTTATTATAACCGTGATGGACGGTGTTGCTTTCACCCGCGGGCTGAAACACCGGACGTCCGGTGAACATCGTCACGTGATTCGGAATGGTTTCGGAGATGTCGTAGTCGCACCGCGCGTTCATGGTGAACGCCGCTTCGCGCGTAAGGCGGACGAAGGTCGGGAATTGGGCCGGCGCCGTCTGCAAGTAGCTCTGCAGATATGTTGCACCAAGGCCATCGAGACTGATTTGCACGACGTGAGTGATTGCCGGCGCGCTCTGGCTTCCTGGAGCCATTACGCCGCAAACCAGCAAACCGGCGGCAAATCGCAAGAGTCTGGAGATTCTGTTCACAGCGCAAGCAATCATGGCGTGCCGATATTGGCGTTCGGAACGCGAAACGAGACCGCGTAGAAGCCTTTTGTGGATTTGACTTCCACGAACAGGTTCAACGTCCCGTTTGCGGCCGCCGTGTGTTTGTGGCGATCGATGGCGCCGGTTTGCGTCAGGGAAAACGGCAGTGCTTTCCATTCCAGATCGGCGAACGTCGGGTTGCCGTAGATTTCGTAGGTGTAATTCGCATACGCGGGAACCGTCAGCCGGTAGCGCCGATTGCCTCCTGCCGGACCTGCGACCAACGCACCCGCGATGACAAGATTTCCACCGCCCGGATACGCAGGCTCTACCGGAGTAATGCCGGACACAAAATCCCATGTCGTTTGCATTTCGCCCGTGGTCGTGCCGGGCACCGGTGTGAAATTGAGAATCACCGACGCGCGTTGGTCGGGATCTTTAATCCCGTTCAGTATAAAATCATTCGCATTGCCCGGCTCGCCTGCCCAGTAGGTCTGCGTGGCGAATCGAGTCATCTGACCTGGTACGGTGATTCCCCAATGGAAATGCCGCGCGCGTCCCGGATACAAGCCGGCCTTGATTGTGCGGAACTTGTACGCGCCACTCGAACCGGTGAGGAACTGCCCGAAGCCGGCGAAGTTCGGGTCGGCGGCGGGATTGGGCCCTGCTCCCGTAGAATAAGTATAATTGCCGCCGTTGTCCGCGTGCCAGAGTTCGACCAGCGCGTTCCTGATGGGAGCGCCACTGCTGTCGAGAACACGCCCCATGATATAAGTGATGATTCCCGTGGCGGCCGTCGTGCCGTCATTGATCCGCACCAGATCGTTGTCTTTATCGAGCGGGATATCGTCGGGCAACGGATAGAAAGGGCCTTGCACTTGCTCCGGTGTTAGTGTGAGCGCCTCGGCAAGATAACCAGGCAGAGTGAAGCTGGCGGAGACCACCGCCATGCTTTTGAAGAAACGACGACGATCGACCGGAATGTAGAACGCATGGGTTGGCGCGACGATATGCTTTTTCATGCTTTTCCTCCAGTCATATGACCTGCTCTTTCACTTTTCGCCTGGCTTACGGATTGACCCATTTAGTGCGCTTTTGGCACTGGTTTTCAATTCTTAATTCGACCCTTCGTCGCCTGGTTTCCGTTATTCAATTGGACCGGCTTCATGCGGCTGCGCTTGCGTCCTGGAATTGCTCCTTGCAGGAGACGAGGCGAAGGCACCCCCCCCGGGGGTATGTGTTAGAAATGTGTTAGTTTTGTGTTGGTTTTGCATTTGGTTCTGGCGCTGGGGCGTGGACACAAGTCAGGGATTCGGAAGGATTTACGATTACGGATGACGATTGACGATTGAGCACCTCCCCCCCAGGGGGTATGTGTCAGAAAAGTGTTAGTTTTGTGTTGGTTTTGCATTCGGTTGTGGCGATTCGGGAGGTACTAGTAGCAGAGGGGGGTTGGCGCAGACCTTGTCGAGACGTGACAGGATCATGTTTTGGCGGTTGACCAGGATCCAGGTAGGCTCCTTGGTGTAGTCTCGTTTGTCTAACTCTGCATTGATGCGCTTTGAGGTTGCCTCGAATTGACGGACAGAGAATTAGGCAAATCGTGTATGATCAAGTCCATCAAAACATCATCTGTCAAATGCCGTCGGAAATTCGACGAAACCTTCAAA